>Ga0074193_1000575_pt1 | contig 58446 bp, 58 predicted proteins | sample EPASupsiteHSE605_FD_64523 | JGI IMG/M metagenome (GOLD analysis project Ga0074193, IMG submission 64523) | Bioremediated contaminated groundwater from EPA Superfund site, New Mexico - Sample HSE6-05 | ecosystem: Environmental > Aquatic > Deep subsurface > Groundwater > Contaminated ...
AGAATTAATAAGAACCCCACTCATCAACGCAATCAAAGATTGCTGATGGGTCACAGGAACCTTGTTGTATTCAAAATAAAATAGTATCCCAAGTTATATATACTTGGGATATTATTTTTTTAAAAATTTTAAATTTGTAATAATAAAAATCAATAATATATTATTACGTTGAATTAAATATTATATTGTTGGTAATACTTTATTTAAGGCTAAAATTAAATTAAGAAAGGAGGATTCAAATGAAAATAAGAATCCTATTATTAACATTTATTCTATTGTTGTCTATATTTACAGGCTGTGCACAAAATAAAGGTGATGTTAAAGATGACAAAGATGATCAAGAACAAGTAACAAATCCACCTCAAACTACTCCAGCAGAAACAACTCCTGATGTAGTTTCTACAGCTTCAATTGTAGACAATGAAACAGCTTTTAAAGAAGCAATCAGCAACAACGGTACATGGATTATCGCTACATTGAAAGATTTAACTTTTGATGAAGAACTTGTACTTGATGGTGAATTTAAAAATGGTAAGAAAGATGATGCTGGCAAGGATATTATCCAACGTAAAATAGCTCTTTACACTCAAGATGAAAATCGTAAAGTTACAGGTAGATTCACATTATCAGCACCTAAATTAACAGTTACTAGCCCAAATGCTAGGATACAAAGCGGTACTTTCAAAGGAGATGTATATGTATCAGCTGAAAACTTTCAGTTAGTTGATGCTACGGTTGAAGGAAATATATATTTCACGACTGAAGAAGTAAAATCTACATTTACTATGGATGAAACAAGTAAAGTGACTGGAACACAAGAATTAAAGAAATAAACAATATTAAATATGATAAAATAATGCCCAAGTTATTCAATATGAATTAATGCAAATTGATTTTCATGGGCATTATTTTTTTCTTAATTTAAAAAAGCCTATTAAAGTTACTTTAATAGGCTTTAAAATTATTTATTTAAATTACCAAATTCTAAAAAAATCTATTTATATTATTATCGTTTATAACACTATTTCAAATTTTCAACAACCATTGCAGTACCCATACCACCGCCTATGCATAACGTAGCTAAGCCATATTTAGAACCACGTTTTTTCATTTCATGCAACAAACTTACTAAAATTCGGTTACCTGAAGCACCTACAGGATGACCTAAAGCAATTGCTCCACCGTTAACATTTACTTTTTCCATGTCTACCCACCCCATATCACGACCTACTGCTATAGATTGAGCTGCAAAAGCTTCATTTGCCTCTATTAAATCCAAGTCTGACACTTTTAAACCAGCTTTTGCTAAAGCAATTTGACTTGAAGAAACAGGACCAATACCCATAATTCGAGGTTCTACTCCAGCAGAAGCGTAACTTAAAATTCTAGCCATTGGTTTTAAACCAAGTTCATCTGCTTTTTCTCTAGACATTACAAGAACTGCAGAAGCACCATCATTTATACCAGATGAATTAGCTGCAGTTACAAAACCACCCTTTTTAAAAGCTGGTTTCATCTTTGACATAGCTTCAAGAGTTGTAGCACGAGGAAACTCATCGGTATCAAATATTACATCACCTTTTTTTGATTTAATAGTCACTGGAACAATTTCATCTTTAAATTTGCCTTCTGAAATAGCTGCAGAGGCTCTTTGTTGACTGCGAAAAGCAAATTCATCTTGTTCTTCTCTTGTTATTCCCCATTGTTCATTTATATTTTCAGCTGTAATTCCCATATGGTAGTTTTCGGACTTTTCACATAAACCATCACTAATCATTGTATCAATTAGAACACCATCGCCCATACGGTATCCATTACGAGCTTTTTCTAATGCATATGGTGCATTGCTCATATTTTCCATGCCGGCTGCTAAAACGCATTCTGCGTCACCTGCTTTTATAATTTGAGCTGCCATACTTACTGCTCTTAATCCTGAACCGCATACTTTGTTTATTGTCATAGCTGAAGTTTCTATTGGCAAACCTGCTTTTAGCATAGCTTGGCGAGCAACATTTTGTCCTTGTGCTGCTTGAAGTACACAACCACATATAACTTCTTCTATAACTTCCGGCTTAATTCCAGCTCTTTTTACAACTTCTTCTATAACAATCTTTCCTATATCTACAACTGGCATATCTTTAAGTGAACCATTAAAAGACCCTATTGGTGTGCGACATGCACTTACTATAACTACTTCTTTCATAAATTTTATCACCTTTCTTAATATTAACTTAATTGTTAATATTAAGTTTGTGCATTAAAAAAATAATTATTCTTATACTTATTTTCCATTCGCAAATTTTTTGAACTTTTCACAACAGCTAACATTTAAATAAAAAAATTCTTCTTTAAGAATAAATAGTTCATATTATATAAATACTATGTATAGCACTAATAAAATGAAAGGAATTTTAAAATGAATAACAATAAAAATAGAATTAGAGATAGAGAAAAAAGCAACGCTGAGTTAAGAAAGATGGAGCCTAAAGATAATGCAGATGTTGGAATTGAAAATGGCAAAATATTAGGTTTACACAATGGAAAACATGAAAAGACAAGATCTGACATTAAAGAACTCAAGGATTAACACTAAATTTACAATTAAATACTCAAATGAAAATGAGAGGGTTATTTTTACCCTCACATTTTCATTTTCGTTTCATACTTCGTATAATATTTTTTGTTTCGGCATCTATACGCAAAGATTCTGTAATTTTTTGTAATGATTTGTTGTACGTAAAATTATCTAATGTATTATGTTTTAAATATTTCATAGTTTTTTCTGGAAATTTAACATAACAGGTAGAAATTGTCCAAGCTACAGCCATTTTAACATAATAACCCTCATGATGAGCTTTATCTAACAATAACAAAACTCTATCTATGTAATTTTCATTTATGTAGAAACTAAGAAGCATAACAATGCCAAATCGCATCTCAAATTCTTTTTCTGATGACAAATAAGGTTGAATAAATTCCCAAACACGTTCCATATTTTTTTTAGTAAAAATAAGTCCATTACAAAAGCTGTCACATACAGCCCAATTATCAATTTTGGGTACAAATTTTTTTATATAGCATAATAATTCTTCAATATCAGTTTTTACATACCCAAGCACTAGCCCTTGCAGCAATATTTCTTCATAATATTCATTTTTTGCTTCCTTAATATATTTTCTCCAATCTCCCTTAGATATCTTTATGGCAAGTTTTCTTAAAAGTGGCAATCTAACTCCAATAATGTTATCTTTACCAGGGCATAATCTGCTATGAAACTTTTTATATTCTTCATCTGCTAATTCTAAAATTTGTTCTCTTACTGACTTTTCCAATAATTTTTCTCCTTTTAGTTTTAACTATTTACTAATGCAACTGTAGAATAATATTAATGCTTTAATATAGCTATTATATATAATTTTAGTCATAGATTCAATAGATATATATAATATAGTGAGAAATATTTCCATAGTAATTCTCATCAAATTTGTGTAATACTTTAAAATTAGTTAGTTGGTTTTAACATATCCTTTGCATTTTGCAACTTAGCAGCCTTTTGAAAAATAATAAAACCGAAAACAAACATAAGACTAATAAATGCAACTCCTGTTTTTGAATTTCCGCTTAGCTGTGTAGTTACACCCATTAACATTGTACCCATGAAAGATGCTCCTTTTCCAAAAATATCAAAGAACCCAAAATATTCACTGGATTTTTCTTTGGGAATAATTTTCGCAAAATAAGAACGTGAAAAAGCTTGTATAGCTCCTTGAAACATTGCTACACAAACAGCTAAACACCAAAATTCCCAAGTTTTATCAAGCTGAAGTGCAAACAACGCTATGAAAAAATAACCTATTATACAAACATTTATTAACTTATTGGTTTTGAATTTTTTTGATAACTTGCCAAACATAATAGCAAAAGGAAATGCAATTATTTGTGTTAAAAGCAGTGCTAACAACAAATCATTATCTCCAATACCTACATCTTTTCCATAAGAAGTAGCCATTTCTATAATTGTGTAAACTCCATCAATGTAAAAAAAGAATGCTAATAAATAAGTAAATATTTCTTTTTGATTTTTTATATCTTTAAATACATTAAAAAGTCTTTTAAAAGCATTTTTCATAGCATGTTTTTCTACTTCAACATAATGAATTTGTTTATAGTTTTTAAGAAGAGGAATTGTTATAAAAAACCACCAGGCTGCATTTAGTATAAAAGCAATACTTGTTGCAAAAGATGAAGTTAAAGATAACTTTTCAGCAAATAATATAAGTAACAAACTTATACTAAATGGAATGCAACTTCCAATATATCCCCAAGCAAAACCCATTGAAGAAAGATAATCCATTTTGCTATCAGTTGTTATGTCTGAAAGCATGGAATCATAAAATATAAGGCTTCCAGATATACCTACTTTGGCAAATACAAAAACTGCTAAGAAAATAACCCATGATAGCGGTAGAGCGAGTGATGCACATCCTAGAACACCTAAAATTAAAAATAATGTAAACAAAGGTTTTTTATACCCTTTTGTATCAGCTAAAGTTCCTAAAATAGGTCCTAAAATTGCTACAATTAAAGTAGAAATAGAAATTGCATAACTCCAATAAGCTGTAGAATTTGCATCAGAAATGCCATATAATTTTGTAATGTTTTTAAAATAAATTGGGATAATTGTTGATACTAATAAAAAAAATGCAGAATTTCCAATGTCATATAATATCCAGTATTTTTCTAGCTTTGTTAATTTTACTTTAGTTTTATCCATCAATCGTACCTGCTTTCACATTTATTTTTATTGCATTAACAAATTAATTTTATCCAAAAGTTCTGAAAAACCGCTTATTAATTGGCTGAGAGCTGTTAATGTTTTTATAATATTCATTAATAAGACCCGCAGTTGGTACAATTGCTTTTGTATATAAATCATATAAATTCTTACTTGTTTCAACACATGCTGGGTTTTCCGTATAATTCATAAGAAGTCCAATCATGCTATCATAATTACCTGACAATTTCAAAGCTTTAATTATTATAGACCTTTTAAAATGTCCTGGTGCTACTAAGATATTTAAATAAATTTTCATAGATTTTATAGCTTTCAATATTTCATTACTTGAAACATTTTTATAAAACAAAGAAATACATTTTGCATATTCCATATCTGGAATAATGTGCGATGTTGGCCTAAATGAAAGAGGCTCAATATTATTTTTAATCATTAAAAATCTCTCAAATTCAGTTTCTATTTCGCTGTGAGTAATTTTATCTGATTCTTTTTCATTGACATATGGATGACATTCACTGTCTAACATAAAGTGGCAGATAAATCCCATTATGTATGCACATGCAGCATCTCGATTGCTACATTCATTAATAACCCCTTTAGCATTTTCAAAAAAATTATCTGCAGTTAAATTATGTATTTCATGACCAATTTTGCTAATGCGATTTGAACTTAGTGCCTTGAAATAAAACAAGATATCTGGTCCATGAAGGCCTATGTTAAATAAGTTTATGTTCGCAGATATTAGTTTTTTCACATCATTATCAAGTTTATCTAAGACCAAACCACCAAATGTGTAGTGCGCATAAGTAGTTGGCATATTAAATCCTCCAATTAAATTTTTATTATATATTAACATTAAATAAATGCAAATGAAAGTCTTTAGTTTTTATATTTTTATAATATCAATTTAAAATAAATAATTAAGTTGCAACAATAAAAATTATATTTGTTTTTATAATATTAACTTTTTCAGGATATTTTATTTTTTTTTGAAAATAATATTAGTGGAGGTGTTTAATAATGAATTTTAATTTAACTACGAAAGAAAGGCTTTTACTTGAAGATCAAAAAAGCCATGAAGAGATATGCATACAAAAATACTCTAACTATGCTAATCTTACATCTTGTCAACAATTGAAAAGTATATTAAATAATAATGCTCAACAAGAACAAGAACACTTAAAAACTATCAATCAACTTCTTAGCGGTCAAATTCCATCTATGAACAATCAACAAAGTAGTGGAAGCCAGCAACAGCAACAACAAATGCAACAGCAGCAACAAATGCAGGCTCAAAAGCAGCAACAACAGATGCAGATGCAGTCTAAACTGCAACAATCAGGTAGTTTTCAACCTCAAAGCAGTTCTTCAAATTATCAAAATTCAGATAAAGATTTGTGCACTGATTTACTAATGACTGAGAAATATGTATCTGGTGCATACAACACTGCTATATTTGAATTTGGTAACACTCAAGTACGTGATGTTTTAAATCATATACAAAAAGAAGAACAACAACATGGTGAGTCTATATTTAAATATATGGAAAGCAAAGGAATGTATTCTCCTCAGTAAAAAATTTAGTTTCAATTTTATCTTTTCAGAAACTTTCGAGATAAATATATTTATTACTCGCAAAATTATGTTTATTTAGACAAAATTAAAGCTCCTTTTGCATTAAAGCAAAGGAGCTTTTTTCTCTCATATTTCTAATGCTCCAAAAACTTCACCAATGCTGTCATGAATAACTAAATTTGCTTTATAATCCATTGATGTAGTTGATTTATTAATAAGAACTAGTTTGTTTCCCTTATAATAATTTATTAGTCCAGCAGCAGGATAAACGCCTAAGGATGTTCCTCCAATAATCAAAACATCTGCCTTAGTTATGTATTCAATAGCTTTATCAAAAATACCATTGTCAAGAGCTTCTTCATATAAAACTACATCTGGTTTAATTGTTCCTCCACATATACATTTAGGAACTCCTTGATTTTTCATAACAGCATCGACATCATAAAACTTACTGCATTTCATACAATAATTGCGATGTACAGAACCATGAAGTTCCAAAACATTTTTGCTTCCAGCCATTTGATGTAGACCGTCAATATTTTGAGTTATTACAGCTTTTAATTTGCCTTGCTTTTCTAGCTCTCGTAATTTAATATGAGCCATGTTTGGTTTAGCAGATAAATAGATCATTTTATTTTTATAAAAATCATAAAATTCTTCAGGATTTCTCATGAAAAAGCTGTGAGAAATAATTGTTTCAGGTGGATATTTATATTTTTGATTATACAATCCATCGACACTTCGAAAATCCGGAATACCACTTTCAGTTGATACTCCTGCACCACCAAAGAAAACTATATTTTCACTTAATGATATAATATTTTGTAAATTATTTTCAGTTTTCATTTTATCCTCCTTAATGGTAATTTTAATTAAATTATGTTAATTATTGTTTACTTAACTTATAATAATCCATAGTGCTAGTTTCTTCAAAACCACAAGATTTATAAAGATTTAAAGCATTTTTATTTGTTACAGAAACTTGCAGCATGATTTCCTTTGTTCCTTTTTCTTTTAACTTATTTATAGATATATTTAATATTTGTCTAGCATAACCTTTGCTCCGATACTCTGGAAGAACTCCTAACCCAAATATCCCACCTACACAATTGCTTATTTCCAAGTGAACTTTGCCTACTACTTTGGTATTAACTTCAGCAATATAAATAAAAGATGCGTCTTCTTCAGTCATAGAATACTCTTCCCCATTATATTCAATATCAAAATATATCGAATTTTGGAGAGCAATTTCTTTTGCATCATTTATTGTAGAATTTCTTAATTTTACAGTATATGCACTTTCTTCTTGCTTGACATCATGTTTTAAAAACATTTCATATTCTGAATGATCATATATATCTGAGTTGTCCTTAATAAATTGAATCCCCAAAGTAGAACTTCTATCGCTTAATAAAAGCATATTTTGTGAATTTCTTTTGTACCATTCATCTTTCACTAAAAAAAACAACTTTTTAAATATGCCATTTCTTCTAAAATCAGGATGTACCATACCATTTACTTCTACAGTATCACCTCCAAATTGACATATACCAATATATCCAATAAGTTCATTATCATTATAATACATGAATTCATTTATATTATTTATACATTTATCTTTTAATTTTACTTTGCTTAATTTATAATCAAGCTCTAGTTTAAGAGATGTTTTGTCTATTTCTGAACATAGATTTTTAAGGTTGTTTATTTCGTTAAAATCATATTGATTTAATTCTTCTTTTAATTTAATGTTTGGATTTTTAATTTCTATCATTTCCAGCATCCCCTTTTAATAATTTTATACTATTGAAACCATTGCTTTAAATTCTAGTATAACAAAGGTAATTAGCACTAGCTAAATCGTATTTTAAATCTTCATTTGTATTTTCATAATTTTCTATTCGTATACATTAAGCAGTCTTTCTCCTACCATGTACATATTAATATATTCTTCATACTTTTTAGGTATTGTTACTACATTAGGATTTCCATCACTTATAAATTTTTCTCTTTTTTCTTCATTAAATTGTTGAAAATAATCATATATTCCACATCCATCTACATTAATTTCACTTCCAGTAACTCGGTACAAGCTTGTAAAATCTATACAAGTGTCAAATGGCGAATATGCTGGTCTCCATCCTACATCTAAAACTGCAATATTTTTATAAATTTTGCCTTCATAAGAACCTTCTATCATATCTTTAACGTATTCATCTTTAGGATTGCTTCCATGAGGCAAAGCTAATGTTTCTACTATATAATCTGAATTATATTTATTAATAATATTATTTACTGAACCTATTTCAAATTGAATTTCCTGACCGTTTAGCTCTTCTATTTCATTATGGCTGTAAGTATGATTTCCTATATCATAACCATTTTCAATGAGCCAATTAATTTTATAATTTGCATATTCTTCTTGTCCAAATAAACTTGTACCTAAAAAGAAACTTGCAGTTACATTGAAATCAGGATATTTAGCTTTGAATTCTTCTAATACACCAATTGCACAATCAGGATTTATTACATATTCTCCATTGCTTTCAGTTACATCAAAATTGTTTTGTCTTCCATCATCAAATGTTAAAATTATTGGTGTGTATCCTTGCTTCGTATTTATAATCCCTTTAGCATAGTCATTTAAACTTATCATTCTGTATCCATTTTGATACATAAATTCTAAATCCTTTCTAAAGTTTTCTGGAGTTCTTTGCCAAGTTGTTTCTTCATCTCCTATGCCATGATACATAACAATCATAATTTCCCCAATTTCATTTGGTTTTAACGACATATCTATTGAAGATATAGGATCTATAACTGTTACATCTTCTTTTATTGTTTCCTCTGCTTCAACTTCAGTCGCTTCATCATTAGAAATTTCCTCTTTTACAACACTATCTGTATTTACAGGTTTGTTATAATTTGAGCAACTTGTAAATATTGCTGATATCATTAATAACATAACTATAATTTTAAATCTCATATTTCATCCCCCTATTGCAGTAAATCGTGCTACATTCATTATATATTATTTATAAATAAAAATCTATATAATTAGGAAATTACCTAAAAATGTATTGTTAATAATTTATAATTTGATATAATAAATATAATATACAATAATAATTTTACTGGAGGTTGCAAATGGAAAGTGGTAATAAAATTGCACAAGATAAATTAAAACTTTTATATATTTTAAATTACATAAACATTCCACTTACTAATATTGAAATTACCAATCATATTTTAGAGAATAATTATATGGATTATTTCTCTTTACAACAAATTTTAGGAGATTTATGTGATTCAAAATTTATTAAATTAAATTCTAAAAATGGAAATGAATATTACTCAATTTCTGAAGCTGGAATGGCTGCTTTAGAAATGTTTGGTGAAAAGCTTCCTGGTTATTTTACAAATGAAATTTCAAACAATTTTTCGTATTTAAAAAAAGAGCTTAAAAAGCAAAGAGAATTGATAGGTCATTATTACAAAAGAAATGATGAATATATTGTTTCACTTCAGGTAATGGAAAATGAATCCGTAATTTTTAATCTCAGTGTTAGTGTTCCAACTGAAATTTTAGCAAAAAATATTTGCAAAAAATGGGATTCAAATCCTGAAGAAATATTTGGCAGTATTATAAAAACATTAACTTCCGATTTAAGTTAACATTTTATAACCTTAATACAGACAGGTGAAAACTCAAGCTCTATATTTTTCACAGTAGAAAAGGTTGCTATATCAATAATTGTAATTTGATTTTTTTTTGAATTAGTTACATATATATTATTAGAGCCAAATGATAAACTTTCCGGATATCCACCTATAAATATCTTTTTCAATATATTTCTCTTGTAAAAATCTATTATATATAAGCTTTTGTCATCTATATTTATTACATATAACAATTTATTTTCAAAATCAAGTTCCATTTCAGATGCAAGCCCTTTAATCTTTATTACATCTTCAATTTTTTGGGTGTTAATATTGATAAAATTTATTTTTGTATAAATACTTCCATTTACAAAATATGTCATTGCAATAATATTATTATCATCTACAAAAATATGCATAGGCTTGCCATCTGTTTTGTAATATTTTTTGTTGCCATCAATTAAGTTGTATTCAAGAATTTGATTTTCTTCATAACATGATATATACAAATTATTGGTCTTTTTACAAAATGTTATGTCATGAGGCTTTATACCTGCAGGTATTGAGCCTGTCAATGTAAAAGTTTCAATATCAATTGCAGAAATATTATCAGATTCAAAATTAGTTACATAAATATTTTCATTATTAACGCACATATGCCTAGGGTCTCTCCCTACAGTTGTTTCCTCATAGTGATTTAAATTAAAATCAAACTTATGAACTTTATTATTAAATGAATCTGCTAAATAAACTATATTTCCTTCATTTAATATGCTGTGTGTTGCAATTTTTTCCATGTCAGTAAAATAAAATATTTTCTTGCACACATAATTACTTTCATCTGTCAATTCTAATATCATTATTATGTATCTATTTTGACTATAGCCAGTAACCACAACCTTATCTATACAATTCATAGCATTCACCTCCATATAGTTTATGTTCAATTCCTTAAGAAGTGATTTTACTTTTAAAAAAATGTTTTAATTTTTTTAATAAGGGTAATATATTAATATATTAAAAACAGAAGGAGATTAAATATGTTAAATGAGAAAGTATCAATTTTATTAAATGAACAAATTAATAAAGAATTTTATTCTGCATACCTATATTTGGATATGTCAAATTATTATTTAGATGAAGGCTTAAATGGTTTTGGAAATTGGTTTAAAGTTCAAGCACAAGAAGAAAGAGATCATGCAATGCTATTCATGCAATATTTACAAAACAATTCTGAAAAGGTTACTTTAGGAGAAATTAAATCCCCAAATATATCATTTTTAAATTATAAGACACCATTAGATGAATCACTTAAACATGAACAATATGTAACTGCATCAATACATAATATTTATAATGAAGCTTTTTTAGTAAAAGATTTCAGAACAATGCAGTTTTTAGACTGGTTTATTAAGGAGCAAGGTGAAGAAGAAAAAAATGCTGAAGATTTAATAAAAAAATATGATTTATTTGGTTCTGATGCTAAAAGCCTTTACATGCTTGATTCTGAATTAGGCACAAGAATATATGCTGCTCCATCGCTTGTTCTTTAACATATATTAATACAATTATAACACAGCAGTTTTTAATAAACTGCTGTGTTTTATTTTTTTATCTACAACGTGGACATATTACAATCCCGCAATGATAAGGTATCATAAATTCAGGAATACCACTTGCATAAGGTGCAATATCATATTGTTGAAAATAAATCACTACACCATACTTGGTTAAATAGAAATTATTAATGTCAAAACTCATAAACACCTTTCTGTCATAATTATCAAAATACATAAAGTTTTCATCAGTATTTAATTGAATTTCTATTTGTCTATTGATTCTGAGTAAAATATATTCGATATATTTTACTGTAGGGGTAAACATATTGTATAACATTATACGATTACCACTTTGTATATTCCAGGTGTCAGAAACTCTTATAGTGCTTCCGTGGGCACCGCCCATATATTGATATTTATCAAAATACAAGCTTACGACACAATCTTGATTAAAAGTTATTTCATAATTTAAAATTATTTCAAATTTCCTAATAGGAAAGTCATTGCGAATTGAATATTCATATTGTTCTATTGCTATTTTAAATGATATTTCATAACACTCACGTTCTAATTCTAAAGCTTTTGTTTTATAAAATTCATTTATTTTATTTAAGTTCTTCTGAAATTTGTCTGAAAATAACTGAGGATACTCAATTTTGTAACTTAATAATAAATTTCTTTTATAGTATAAATCATTTTGTAATATAATATTTTTTATTTGAACATTATAATCAGCCATAATTTATATCCTCCTCTATATAGAATATGCTATATAATGGAAAATTGTTTATTAGTTCACATAATATGTATTAATCAATTTAAATAGAAAGCACGCAACTAAAAAACTTCATTAGTTGCGTGCTTTCTTACTTATTTTAAATCACTTAAATTTTCACTTAATACTCTAAAACCATCTTCATAACCTTTATCTATCATCCAATTGATTCTGCCTTGACTTGCTTTTAAGGTATTGCTTAAAAATTCATTTGGCGCTATATCAATTATTTTAATATTTTTATATTTGCTAAAATCGTATGGATCTTTTCTTAATCGAACTGCTATTATAGTTTTATAACCCTTTTCAGCTATCATATTTATTGGTAATTTATTATATATACTTCCATCTAGATAATATTTCCCATTTATTTCTCTTGGAGTAAAAACAGGTAAATTACAGCTTGCAAATATATATTCATGAAGCATTCCTTTTGGTATTTCATCAATAAATAGGTTTTGTTGCTTTTTGTCAGTAAGACAATATGTCGAAAGTCCAAATTTAATTTTAGATTCTCTAACTGTATTTTCATCAATGTGTTCTTTATACATTTCTACTATTGCATCAGTTTCAATACCTTTACTATTTAAGTATTCTTCTTCAAATTTATATAAATTGTTTTTAATTTCCTCAAAATCAAGCATTTTTACCATTGAAGATTTATCATTGCCGCTATTATTGAATGTAAAATTCATATTTTTCCAAAGAGTTGAATATTTTTCATATTCTTTAAGTGCAAATGCTACAGCGTTTAAGGCGCCTATTGATGTTCCAACTACGCAATCATATTGTATTTCTAACTCCTGTATAGCCCTCAGTACACCTATTTCATAGGCACCTTTTGCTCCCCCGCCTTCTAACGCAATACCAATCTTCTTTGTATCTATCATAAACTATTCTCCTTTGTTACCTCTTAATTATCGTTTAACATACTTCCTCTGTAGGGATGCATACCTTAGAACCTGCAACTGTAAAATTAGCAGGTCTTAAATTCGGATTTGCAATAAGTAAATCTGAAGCTGAAACTGTATATGCTTCTGCTACAGTAGCTAAACTGTCACCTGCTTTTATAATATATTCCCTGCTGTTAGGACATTTACATTCTTGATATACAGTAGGAGGTATACATAATTTAGTAGCAGGTACTAAAATGTTTGGATTGAAATCTGGATTTGCATCTATCAGTTCATTTACACTTAAGTTATATCTAATAAGAATTTGGCTCAGTGTATTTCCTGTCTCAATTGTATAAACAATACCAAGAGGACAGAATGAAGGTATTTCAGGTATACAAATTTCTTGACCAACTTTTAAATCGTAAGGATTAGCATCTGGATTTGCTTCTATAATTGAATTAAGGGAAATATTGTATTTTAGTGCAATTTTATAAAAACTATCTCCTTCTTTAATTATATAGTAAGCACCATTAATACATGTTGGTCTCTCGGGTACTTTAGGTACACATAGCTGCATACCTTCAGTTAAAGACCTAAGTCTTAACATAGGATTGAGATCCAATAGACCAATTAAATTAATTCCAAATTTTCTGGCTATAGAATTCAATGTATCACCCGGTCTAACTGTATAAAGCATTGAAAAACTATCTGGACACGGATATGGAATATTAATCATTTAATCACCTCATAATAAATTTGTTAATTTATAATATTCATTATGTAGTGAATGTTTCCTTAATTTTTAAACTTATCTCGCTCCATAACAGCTATTTTGTCACAACGTTCATTGTATTCATGTCCATTATGACCCATTATATGCACGAAAGTCACTTTATGCTTATTTGCTGCTAATAATAACCTTTGCCACAGCTCTTTATTTAATACTGGTTTACCGTCAGCTTTTTTCCAATCTTTTTTCTGCCAAGAATTGATCCAATTTTTATTAAAAGCATCTACTACATATTTAGAATCTGAAACTACTGTTACATCACATTGTTCTTTAAGTGATTCTAATCCTATTATAACTCCCATTAATTCCATACGATTATTAGTTGTATTTGATTCTCCTCCGCTTAGCTCTAATTCATTGCCATTGAATTCTAATATTACTCCATAACCTCCAGGTCCTGGATTTCCACTACAAGCACCATCTGAGTATATATTAACTTTTTTCATGCTTAATCCGCCTTTTATTTTATTAACATAACTCTTAATATACCTGGATGATCTTCCATTTCCTTAATGTTTTCTTCTGTGAATTCTCCATTTACATCTATTATGTTGCATGCATAATTACCTTGACTTTTATTAACCATTCCTATTATGTTTATGTCATATTTAGCTAGTACAGCTGTCAATTTGCTTATCATGTTAGGAATGTTCTTATTAAGAACAACAATTCTTTTTGTATTTGGATTTCTTTCCATAGAACATTCAGGGAAGTTCACAGAATTATGTATATTTCCATGTTCTAAATATTCTGTCAACTGAGATACTGCCATTTCTGCACAATTATTTTCGGCTTCAGGTGTTGAACCTCCTAAGTGAGGAATGCATACAACATTTTTGGCACCAATTAACTTCTCATTTGGTAAATCAGAAACAAAGTATGAAACTTTACCAGATTCTAAAGCTTCTATAATATCATTATCTTTTACCAAACCATCGCGAGCAATATTTAGTAATCTTACTCCATTCTTCATGCATTTAATATTATCTTTATTAATATAATTTCTTGTTTCTTCATTTAATGGAACATGTAATGTTATATAATCACTTCTTCTATATATTTCTTCTAAATCATCTGTGTATTGAACATCCCATGATAATGCTAAAGCATTTTTCACTGATATGTATGGGTCATACCCAATTACTTCCATCCCAAGTTTTACTCCTAAATTTGCGACAAGATGTCCTACATTACCAAGCCCTATAACTCCTAATGTTTTTCCTTTTATTTCAGGGCCAACAAATTGAGACTTGCCATTTTCTACGGCTACAGCAACATTTTCTTTCAAGTTGTTTGTCCAATTAATGCTATCAACTATTTTTCTAGAGCTCATTAGCAATCCAAGAAATGTGAGTTCGCAAACAGCATTAGCATTTGCTCCTGGCGAATTAAATACAACAATTCCCTCTTCTGCACATCTTTCAACTGGAATATTGTTAGTGCCTGCTCCTGATCTAGCAATAGCTTTTAGTTGTTTAGAGAATTTCATATCATGTATATCCATACTTCTCATTATAATTCCATCTACATCAGTTGTTTCTTTATTAATTAATATATATTTGTCTTCGGAAAGCATATTTTGGCTCTCTCTTGGAATTTTATTAAACAACGCTACTTTATACAATTTGTAACCTCCTATTTGTAATTTTAAAATCTAGTATACAACTCTTAAGTGATAAAATCAAGGTTTAATTCTAATAAACAGGAGATTATTTTCTACTTAAAGCATTATCAATTTATCGACAAAATATTACTTATATTATAATAGGTACAATAAATTAGTCGAATGCATATATTAATTATGAAATTAAATTTAAAAGGAGATTAAAATGAGAAATATTTATGCTAATAATAATATGGAATATCCATTAGAACGTGACATGCTTCGCAGATACCCTAGCGATGAAAATTATATGAATGATAATAATATGGAATATCCAATGGAACGAGATATGCAACGCAGATACCCTAATGATGAACGTTATATGAATGAACAAATAGTAAGACAAATTCAAGATTGTGAAGCTACTTGTGAGCACATGATAAATCATATAAAAAAAATGAAGGATTGTCAAATGAGAGCTAAACAAACAATGCTTCTTCGTGATTGTGCCGATATATGCGGTTTAACAGCTAATTATATAGCACGTGATGCAATATTCAAAAGACATGCAGCTATTTTGTGCGCAGATATTTGTGATGCATGCGGTAATGAATGTTCTAGATTCCCAGATCAAGAATCAAGAAACTGTGCACAAATATGTTTTCATTGTGCAATGCAGTGCAGAGCATTCTCTAGAATAGATATGTAAATTTTATGACCTACTGCCATATAAGGCAGTAGGTTTTTAAAAAAATGCTCAAATACAATTTGTATTTGAGCAAAACTTAAGTAATAATAAATATGCTACATTATGTTACCTATTGCAGCATCCTCCTCCGAAAAAGTTGTTACCAAATCCTCCACAGAAAAAGAAGAATAAAACAATAAGAATTATTATCCATTCCCAATTCCAGCCAAATGCGTTATCATAACCACATCCACAATCTCCACCTATGCAAGTGCTTTTTATATCTGACATATATATCACCTCTTTCTTTTTATTTTATAATATATGCCAGACAAAAAAATTTGTGATTTAAGAGTTAAAGAATTTCTAAAGTAGACAATGCTTTTTCTATTAAATCTTCAATATCTAAATTACTTTCAGACCTTTTTATAGATTCTAATTTAGGTTTTATTGTTGGATGTTTTGGTGCAAAAACAGAACAACAATCATCAAAAGGTAAAATTGATGTTTCATATGTACCTATATTTCTTGCAATTTCCATTATTTCAGTTTTATCCATTCCTATTACTGGTTTTAATATAGGCATTTCTATTGAATTTTCTATAACAGCCATTGATTTCATAGTTTGACTTGCTACTTGACCTAAACTTTCGCCAGTTATAAGCATATCAATTTCTTTTTCTAAAGCTAATTTTTCAGCAATACGCATCATAAATCTTCTTGCTAATATTGTTGTTTCATCTTCTTTACAATGCAGTTTAATTGCTTTATGAATGTCAAGTATGTTAATACTGTATAAAGTAATCTTTCCACAATAATCTTCTAATAATTCTTTTAAATGTTTTACTTTTTCATTTGCTCGTTCACTTGTAAAAGGGTAAGTGTGAAAATACAAAGCATCAATTTCTACTCCTCTTTTTGCTATCATATAACCTGCTACAGGGCTATCAATACCACCTGATAACAATAATAAAGCACGACCACTTGTTCCAACTGGAAGTCCACCTACCGTTTTTATTTTTTCAGATGATATATAACAATTAAACTTTATATCAATATAAATATGTACATCTGGGTTATGAACATCAACAGTTATATTTTCAAATTCATCTAATATTATTTCACCCATATCAGCATTAAATTCCATTGATTTTATAGGAAATGTTTTATCACTTCTATGTGTATCTATTTTAAAAGTTTTAATTTCCTTTTTACTGCAAAGATATTTAAAAAGCTCTTTTGTTTTATCTTTTATAATCTCAACATCTTTTTCTACTTTAATGCATGGGCTGATTAATACAATTCCAAAAATCTTTTTTACTTTATTAATTATTCCATCCATGTCTTCTTCATGTTTTGTTTCAATGAAAACTTTACCTTGATCTTTATAAACTACAACATCACGAAATCCTTTTAATGACAATTTAATTTGTTCTATTAATTTTTTTTCAAAAAAACTTCTATTTTTTCCTTTTAAAAATATTTCTCCAAAGCTTACTGCAAGTACGTTATACATAATTTATCCTTTCAATTTTAATCTAAAATTTTTTATTTCATAAACTTTCTGATTTCATTTATTGACTCTTTCATATTCAAAATAACATAATCTATTTCATCTAAATTATTGAAATAACCAAAACTAATTCTAATAGTACCATCTATGTAATCTCTGTCTAAATTTATTGATTTTAAAATTCTATTATCACTTTTAGCTTTTGATGAACATGCAGAACCAGTAGATACATATATACCTTTATTTTCTAAATAATGAACTAAAACTTCACCTTTTATATTTTTAAATGATACATTCAATATGTGAGGAGCTCCTAATATAGTTAAATCACTGTTGATTTTAATATCTTCAATTTCTTCTTTTAATCTCATTCCATATTTTTCTTTTAAAGCATACAGTTTGTCTGTTTCATCTTGAAAATTTTCATAAACAAGTTCACATGCTTTTCCGAAACCAACTATGCCTGGTGTATTTTCAGTACCTGGCCTTATTCCTTTTTCTTGATTTCCGCCAAAAATTACAGAATTTATCCTGCAGCCTGATCTGATATACAATCCTCCAACACCTTTAGGTCCATGTATTTTATGACTACTAAATGATATTGTATCAACATGAGTTTTGTTTGTGTCAATTTTAATTTTACCAAAGGCTTGTATAGCATCAACGTGGATTTTTGTTCTTTTATTTTTCTTTTTCACTGTTTCCACTATTTTATCAAGTTCTTGAATAGTACCTAATTCATTGTTGACAAGAATTATAGATACAAGCAATGTATTCTCATCAACACTTTCAGCTAGTTCTGAAATATTAATTTTCCCTGTTTCATCTGTACCAAGATACTTTACATCTAAATTTTCTTCAAAATGCTTAAATGTATTATATACTGAAGGATGTTCTATTTTAGTTGTAATAATATTATACTTTACTTCAGAATTAGATGAATTATTTAAATGTCCTAATATTGCTATATTGTTACTTTCAGTTCCACCACCTGTAAAGTAAATTTCTTCTGGTTTAGCATTTATCACTCTGGCTACAGACTTTCTAGATATCTCCATCTTTTTTTCAATTTGAAGACCCTTTCTATGAATAGATGAAGGATTTCCATAATTATTTTCATATACATCTTTAATTTCTTCCATTACTTCTTGTCGAATTTTGGTTGTTGCACTATTATCTAAGTAAATCTCCATTTTAACCCTCGTTATCTTATTTTTTTACAAATTCTGCAAATGCTTTAATTATAAAGGTTTTTTATAATTAAAGCATTTTTTATTAAAAAAAGCTTGCAAACATAACATATATTTGCTATAATTATTTTGGTTATCCCCCCCGATAACCAAAATATATTCCCAATACCCCTTTTATGCATATTAATGCTTCACAAAAATGGCCCCGAGGCCATTTTTGTGTTTTTGGGAACTTTTACTTGTAATTTGTCACATTTTGTTTTACTTCATTTAAATATAATTTAGAAGTTCTTTTTACAGTTTCATTATTAGAGGAATCATAAAAAATGTTATCTAATATTTTTATAGGAAGAACATTATTTGAAGTACCTGTTATAAATGCTCCATCAAAATCACTAAGTTCATCTATATGAATGCCACGTTTTTCGACTTCTATTCCATTTTTTTGACAAATTTCAATAACTTTTTCTCTAGTGACACCTAATAATACAGCACTGTCAACTGATGTTATAAGTTTATTGCCTTTTACAAAAAACACATTTGATTTGCTTCCCTCGCTAATAGTATCATCATCATTTACTAAAATTGCTTCAAAAGCTTCTTTTTCTGATAAAGTTTCATCTATACTATCTCTTAAATTTGATTCATAAAGCTTTATATTGGGATTCTGTCTATGTTTTTTAACAGTGATGACCTTTATACCACTTTCGAACAAATCATCATTTGGATAGCTACTTTTTACAAAATAAAACAATGTTAAAGCTTCATCATCAATATAATAAGATACTCTAATATTACAATTTACAAAATCATTTTCATTTATTAAAAGTTCTATTGAATTTTTGAAATTGTTATAGTCTATAGTTCCATTTAAATTACTTAGTTTTATACTGTTTTTCATTCTGTCAAAGTGTTCTTTTAAAAATATTGGTTTTTTATCTATTACTCTAATAACTTCATATATTTTAGCATTATCATGTTTTAATAATTCTTCTAAACATTCTTTTGTTATTACTTGACCATTTTTAAGATTTTTTTCAGATACTATATTAATCATCTGTACACTCTCTTTTCTTTCCAAAATATATTAATTTCATTTTTAAATTCTTCCAGATTAAATACTTTTTTATATTTCCCCCAATGTTCTGGAAATAACTTAATATACGAATATTGACAAAGTCTTGAATCAATAAGTAAAACCATACCTACATCATTTTCAGTACGTATAACGCGCCCTGCTGACTGAAGTATTTTATTAAATCCTGGATATTTATATGCAAATTCATAACCCATATTAAATTTGTCTGTAAAAAAGTCCTTTATAATATTTCTTTCAAATGAAATTTGTGGTATACCTGTACCTATTATAACCGCCCCTATTAATTTTTCAAGGGGTAAATCTATTCCTTCAGAAAAAATTCCACCTACAACAGTGAAAAGGACAATATTTGTTTCATTATGAAATTTATTTACTATTTCATTTTGTTCTTCTTCCTTTATATTTTGATTTTGAATGATAATACTATCTTCTCCATATAAATCACTATATGCAGATGAAACTTTATTTAAAAAATTATAAGATGGAAAAAAAACCATATAATTTCCTGTATTATCAGAAATAGCCGAATGGATATAATCACATACTTTTTCTATATTTGTATCTCTTACTGCATACTTCATAGATAAATCTGCTGTTATCATAATTTTTAAATTATTTTCATCAAATGGTGATTTTAATTTCATAGAATAATCACTGTCATCTCCTCCAAGCAAATATTTAAAATATTTAAGAGGTGTCAATGTAGCTGAAAAAAATATTGATGAGCATGCACTTTTCTGTGTTTCTTTCAATACTTGTGATGGATCAATGAGAAATATTTTAACACGTGTTTTACCACCAAAAAATTCTGTATAATAACAAAAATTATTATCGACTATTTCTGATATTTTAATAAAAAACATACTTTTAAAATATAAATCAATTAATTCATCTGGAATATTTTCAGATTTTATATCATTTATGTATGTATCACCTTCAACTACAAATTTTCTCAATGCTTTAATGAGTTCAGAAGGTTCTTCTTTCATGATACTTGTTTTTTCATCCATATCTTTTTTAATATCTATAAACTTTTTATTTACATTTTTTAATTCTTTGCAAACTTTTTTATTTATGTCTTTCATAATTTTAGATGCATTTAAAAAATCTTCTTTTAAAAGTTCAGGTGAATACATATTTCTTGCCCTGTCTTCTAAATTATGAGCTTCGTCAATTAGCAATATATCATTGTTGTTTTTTAAAAAGTCTTCTCTTTGAAGTGATACTCTAGGGTCAAAATAATAATTGTAATCACAAATTACTATATCAGACATATAGCTTAAATCTAAACTATATTCAAAGGGACATATTTCATTTTCCATACAAATTTTTTCTATATATTCTCTATCAAAAAGGCAATCATTTTTAACTGAATACTTAAGAATATCATTAACTTTGTCATAATATCCTCTTGCATATTTACAAAATTCAGGATCACAGTTGCATTCATCATTAAAGCATATTTTTTCTTTAGCTGTAATTATTAATGTCCTTAAGTTTAAACCCTTATCAACCATTATTTTCATGGTATTAAAAGCAATATTTTTTGTTGATGATTTAGCAGTCAAATAAAAAATCTTTGAATTTTGCTTAATATTCATAGCTTTTATAGCTGGAAACAATACTGAAATAGTCTTTCCAACTCCGGTAGGCGCTTGTGCAAAAAGTTTTTTACCTTCTTTTATTGTTTTAAATACGGCTATGGAAAAATCCCTTTGTCCATGTCTGTAATTTTCAAATGGAAACTCCAATTCTTTTATAGTTTCTCTTTTATTTATATTTAAATTAATGATAGTTTCTGCCCAAACTAAATATTTATCAATAAGTTCATAAAAAAATAGCTCTAATTCCTTCAATTCGTACTTATATGAAAAACATCTTATTTGTTTTGAATCTAAATTGTAATATCTAAGTTGCATGCATATATTATTTATATTATTTTGTAAAGCATAAATGTAGGCGTAACATTTTGCTTGTGCACTATGTGCCAAATTATAATTTTCATTTAAAAGTTCAAGGTTTCTATATGTAGATTTTATTTCATCAATTGTAACAATGTCTTCATCTATTAATATGCCATCTGCTCGTCCTTCAATTGTAAATAATATGTTATTATATTCAAATTCATATTTCAAGAAAACTTCCTTTTGATAATTATCATCCATTTGAGATTGTAAAAGTTTATGAGCTTTAATTCCATCCATAGCTCTTTCAGGTTTCATACTTTTAAAATTCAAATCTCCGCTTTTATATATAAATTCAACTAATTCTCTAACTGATAACTTTATGTTTTCCATAATTTTTCACCTTAATCGCAACTAAATTCAAAATAAGAAACAAGAATAAAAAAAATACGCAGTCTCATTCACCAATATATTTCCTCGCTATCGCTCGCATATATTGGGAATTCGTTGCGGTTGACCTACCGCTGTTTTTCTCTCCCTACGGTCGAAAAAGCAGGGTTAGGGCATACAAAAAAATAAACACTATTACAGTGTTTATTATATCAAACATTAAGCAAATTTAAAATGTTTATTTTAAATATTGTACACATGTTACAGTATTACCGTTTACATCTAATTTATCCGACAAGCCTTCTACAAGCATAAGACCTCTTCCTGTTTCGCTGAAATCATACTCACCAAAAGCTTTATGATCGTATTTTATTCCATTACCTTCATCTGATACTCTAATAATTAAACAGTAATTATTTATGAAAACATCAACACTTAAGCTTTTATTTATATCTTCAAGGTTTCCATGCTTCACTCCATTGATTATTAGTTCGTTTAATATTAATTTAGTATTAAAAAAATTGCTGTCATTTAAAACACCCTGAATATTTAGAAGAATGTCCTCAACCACATTTTTAACGATATTTATGTCACTTTGAACTTTCCTCTCAATTTTGTAATTCATAAAAAACTCCTCCTATGTACATAATATACCCCTTTTTTAATATTCTAATCAGTTACTATATACATGAATATAAATAAGAGTTTGATATTGAAAGTACAAATGTCAAAAACTAAATTAAAATTATTTTACTTCTTCTTCAAGTCCTAGAATTTTTTCAAATAAACTCCAAACTTCTTCTACACCTGCTTTTGAAGTTGCTGAAAGTGGAAGTATCAAATTTTTATCTTCTATATTAAGTGCTTTTTTAATTACTGAAATACATTTTATTTGCTGTGACCTTGAAAGTTTATCAGCCTTAGTAGCAATAACATATCCTGTGTAGTTGTAACTTTTTATCCATTCATACATTTGTTGGTCATTTATGCCAGGCTCATGCCTTATATCAACAAGAAGAACAACTTCTTTTAATTGATTTCTAACTTTAAGGAAGGTTTCTATCATGCCACCCCATTTATCTTTTTCTTGTTTAGATACTTTTGCATAACCATAACCTGGTAAATCAACAAAGTTAAATTGATCATTAATATTATAAAAATTAATTGTTTGAGTTTTTCCTGGAGATCCACTTGTCCTTGCAAGATTTCTCCTATTGAGCATAGCATTGATCATAGATGATTTGCCTACATTTGACTTACCTGCAAAAGCAATTTCAGGTACTACAGTTTCAGGATACTGTTCTTTTCTAGCAGCAGTAATTAATAGTTCCGATTTTTTAATTATCATTTTTTCCCTCTCTTAAAACAATGTCATTGTTAAAATTTTAAATATTTTAACAATTTTCTATTTAATCCTATGTATACTTAAACATACACTACATAATGTAATAATTATTTTCGATTTTATACACAAAAACGGATGACAGCTCTCTCTTTTTAAGTAAATATCGTAAATTTTACAATCTTTTAACCTAAAAGCAATTGTCATCTTTGCAAATATTATAACTTACTTACTATACTTTATTCAAGTATTAAATTATATTATTTTTTCATTTTAGAATTAATTCAATTTTACAAAAATCTTATTGCCATATGTCTAAATTAAAAAAGTGATATTTGTGTATTTTCAGAGCGATTTAGTTTTTCTTTCATCGGTAGAGAATAGCTGCTTGAAAGATGATATTTAGCTTTCAATGCATTTACCATAACATATAATTGGTCTTTATATTCCTTTGGAGCCCCACCCGTTTTATATAAAGCTTGAAGAGGGTCATATAAACGTGGAAACTCCTTCTTGATAAAATTAAAAAATACTGCTCTTGTTTTTCCTCGCAAATACAAAACACCTGGTAGAACATAATCGACATGTACTTTTTCAGCATTTGAATACAAATCATCAACATTATCTTGTCCATCTGTCAGATATGGAATGATTGGCATGAAATGAAGACCTGTAGAGGCTTTTGTTTTTGAAAATTCTTTTAACATTGCAAACCTTTTGAGTGACCCTACACCATTCGGTTCAATTTTTTTACGAACAGTTTCATCCATACAGGTAATAGTTGCTGCTACATTTATGTAAGTAATCCTTGAAAGTTCATCAATCAAATCATAGTCTCGAAGCACCAAATCAGATTTTGTCGAGATAATAGCTGGCGTTTTGTATTTGATCAACAACCTAAGAATGTCAGGCATCAGCTTATACTGTGCTTCTATCGGCTGATAACTATCCGTTACACCTCCAATATTTACGACCTCTCGTTTCCAGGAAGTACTCATCAGTTGTTTTTCTAATTGTTCAACTACATTTGTTTTTACATATATGTCTTCGAAATATTGTTCAGAACCAAGATAGTCGTGAGAGTACATAGCATAGCAATATTTACAGCCATGTTCACAACCACGATAGATGTTTAAGTCCCAAGCAAAAGGAATTTTCCGCTTTAATTTATTGCATGCAACCTCACAATTTATTTCATTATATTTTGCCACTTTATCACCTCTAAGTAATGTTTATTAAATTTTATCATAACATATATTTCCATTAACTTCAATTGCTTACATAAAAAATAGCAGGTCATTATTAGACCTGCTATTTAATAATATATTTTTAAGCCATTGCTTCTTTTATTACTTCTTCGATGTTATTAACATACACTATTTCAAGTGTCTTTATTATTTTCGAATCTATTTTTGAAACTTCACTTTTGTTTTTAGAACATAATATTACTTTCTTGATTCCTGCTCTTTTAGCTGCAAGAAGTTTTTCTTTTAATCCGCCTATTGGTAAAACTCTGCCTGTTATAGTTATTTCACCAGTCATAGCAACATCTTGTCTAACAGGTCTTTTAGTTAATGCCGATATTACTGCAGTTGCCATTGTTATACCAGCTGACGGTCCATCTTTTGGTATTGCTCCTTCTGGTACATGTATGTGAATGTCTGTTTCTTTAAAGACTTTATCATCAATATTAAATATTTCATTATTTGATTTGATGTAGCTTATAGCAGCCATAGCAGATTCTTTCATAACATCTCCGAGCTGTCCTGTAAGTTGAAGTTTTCCATCACCTTTCATAGTGTTTACTTCTATAAATAATGTTTCTCCTCCAACAGAAGTCCATGCTAAACCGGTTACAACGCCTACTTGATTCTCTTCATATACTAAATCATATGAATATTTAGGCAAACCAAGGAAATTTTTTAAGTTTTTACTATTGATAGTAATTGTTTTTTTATTTTTTTCAACTATTTGAACAGCTGCTTTTCTAACTAATTTACCTATATTTCTCTCTAAATTTCTTACGCCAGATTCCCTAGTATACTTCTGTAAAATTTCAACAATAGCATTTTGAGATATCTTAATTTGATTTTCTTTCAAACCATGTTCAACTAATTGTTTTTTAATTAAATATTTTTCTGCGATATTGTATTTTTCTTCATCAGTATATCCTGATATTTCAATTACTTCCATTCTATCTAATAAAGGAGCAGGTATACTTGAAGTTGAATTTGCTGTAGTTATAAACATAACATGTTCTAAACTAAATGGTGCTTCAATGTAATGGTCAGTAAATGTGTTGTTTTGTTCTGGATCTAACACTTCTAACAATGCAGATGCAGGATCTCCTCTAAAATCACTGGCTAGTTTATCTATTTCATCAAGTAAAAATACAGGATTATTAGTTTTAACTTTTGCTATTGATGAGATTATCCTTCCCGGAATTGCACCAATATATGTTCTTCTGTGACCTCTAATTTCAGCTTCATCCCTCATGCCACCCAAAGATATTCTAATAAATTTTCTATTCATGGCTCTTGCAATAGATTTAGCTATTGAAGTTTTACCTACACCAGGAGGTCCAACAAAGCAAAGTATAGGCCCTTTCATACTTTTGTTTAAATGTTTAACTGCAAGATACTCTAATATTCTTTCTTTGACTTCTAAAAGCCCATAATGATCTTCTTTAAGTATTTCCCTTGCTTTCTTAAGATCTGTATTATCTTTTGTTTTTTTATCCCATGGCAAATCTAGTAGCCAATCCACATAAGTTCTAATTACACCGGAATCTGGTGATGAAGAAGATATTTTAAGAAGTCTACTAATTTCTTTTTCAGCTTTTTCTTTTACTTCCTTCGGCATATTAGCAGAAGCAATCTTTTTTAAATATTCTTCAACTTCAAGTTCAGTATTTTCATCTTCGCCAAGTTCTTTTTGTATTGCTTTCATCTGTTCTTTAAGATAATAATCTTTTTGAAATTCACTTACTTGTTTTCTAACTTGTTCACTTATTTCATCTTCGATTTGCAATACTTTTATCTCTTTAGCAACATAGTTGTTTAAACTATTAAGTCTTTCATAAGGATCAAAGATTTCTAAAAGTTCTTGTTTTTGTTCAGATTTTAAATAAACATAAGAAGCTATAACATCCGCTAATTTATCAGGGTCTTTTATGCCTTTTAAAGAAGAAACTGCATCTGGAGCAATTTTAGAATATATAGATGCATATTCTTCAAATTCTTCTAATGATAAACGAATCATAGCATCTAATTTTTCGTCTAAAGGAAGATCAAAATTATATATATATTCATTAACACTAACTTCAAAATATGGTTCTTCTTGAGTAATTTCTAATATTTTTGCTCTATTTAAGCCTTCTACTAGAACTCTAATATTATCTCCTGGCATTTTTATCATTTGTTTAATTTTACATATAACACCTATTTCATAAAAATCATCTTCTTTAGGCGAGTCTATATCAGGTTCTTTTTGAACTGTTAGAAAAATATCAGAATCTTCTAGCATTGCTTCTTCCAATGCATTTACAGATTTTTCTCTCCCTATATCAAAATGTATTACCATATTAGGGAAAATTCCAATACCTCTAATAGGAATTAATGGTAATTTCTTATTCTCTATACTATAGTTTTGTATCATTATTTACTCCTTATCTCAAAGTAAGATAATATCTAAAAACTGCCTACTTATAGGCAGGCAGTTTTATGATGCATTTTCTTCTTCTTTTTCCTTTAAAGCCTTTTTGCTAAGCACCAATTTAGGCTCACTCTTGTTAATAATTGTATCTTTTGTTATAACACATTTTTTAATATCTTTTCTAGAAGGTATTTCATACATAACTTCAGTCATTGTAGTTTCAAGAATACCTCTAAGCCCTCTTGCTCCAGTATTAACTTCTAAAGCCTTTATTGCTATTTCTTCTAAAGCTTCTTTTTCTATTTCTAATTCTACATTATCAATTTTAAATAATTCTTTATACTGCTTAACTAAAGCATTTTTTGGTTCTGTAAGAATGGACACAAGAGCTTCTTTATCCAATTTATCTAATGAAACAATAACTGGCAATCTACCTATAAACTCAGGTATAAGACCATATTTCAATAAATCATTTGATTGAACTTGCTTAAGTAACAACTCTTTATCTTTAACTACATTATCAGAAATATCTGAACCAAAACCTATACTTTTCTTACCAATTCTTTTTTCTATTATTTTTTCAATACCATCAAATGCACCACCAAGAATAAACAATATATTAGTGGTATCAATTTGAATAAATTCTTGATGTGGGTGTTTTCTTCCTCCTTGAGGAGGTACATTTGCTACAGTTCCTTCTAATATTTTCAGAAGTGCTTGCTGTACGCCTTCACCACTAACATCTCTAGTAATTGAAGGATTATCCGATTTGCGTGAAATTTTATCAATTTCATCTATATAAATAATACCCTTTTCTGCTTTCTCTATTTCAAAGTCTGCTGCTTGCAAAAGTTTAAGCAATATGTTTTCAACATCTTCTCCAACATATCCTGCTTCTGTAAGTGATGTAGCATCAGCTATAGCAAATGGCACATTAAGCATCCTTGCTAATGTTTGAGCTAAATAAGTTTTACCGCTGCCGGTAGGACCTAATAAAAGAATATTACTTTTTTGAATTTCTACTGCATCATCTTTTAATTTGTGATTAATCCTTTTATAATGATTATACACTGCAACCGCTAATGATTTTTTAGCATTGTCTTGCTTAATTACATATTCATCTAACTTTGCTTTTATTTCCTTTGGTTTTGGAAGATCAGAAAAATCATAGTCTTCAAAAACGTCAGTATCATCATCAACTATATTGTAGCATAAATCAATACACTCATCACAAATATAAACATCTGGACCTGCTATGAGTCGTCTTACTTGTTCCTGAGATTTCCCACAAAAAGAGCATTTAATTTGCTTTTCATTGTTTTTGGCCATTACAACACTCCTTCTTATTTTCTTCTTGCAATAATATCATCTATTATCCCATACGCTTTAGCTTCTTCGGATGTCATAAAATTATCTCTGTCAGTATCTTTTTCAACTTTCTCCATTGGTTGACCAGTTCTTTCACTAATTATAGTGTTTAAACTTTCTCTTATTTTAATTATTCTGTCAGCATGAATTTTAATGTCAGAAGCCTGACCTTTCATACCTCCAAGTGGTTGATGTATCATTATTTCTGAATTAGGAAGTGCAAATCTTTTTCCTTTAGCACCTGATAACAATAAGAATGCTCCCATACTAGCTGCCATTCCTACACAAATTGTTGAAACATCAGGTTTAATATACTGCATAGTATCATATATAGCCATTCCTGCAGTTATAGAACCACCAGGACTATTTATATATAATTGAATGTCTTTATCTGGATCTTCTGATTCAAGAAATAAAAGTTGAGCTACTATTACGCTAGCTGTCGCATCATTTACTTCATCACTTAATATAATTATTCTATCTTTTAAAAGTCTGGAATATATGTCGTAAGATCTTTCGCCTCTTCCAGTCTGTTCTACTACATAAGGTATCAATGCCATTTTATTTCCTCCTATAAATTTTAAAACTTTTTTCTTTTATCATATATTATTTATTTTCTTCTTTATCTTCTGCTTTTTCTTCTACTTTATCAATAAATTTCGCATTTTCTACAAGTATATCGATAACTTTTCTCTTTTGTATTGAATCTTCAATATAATTTTTACTTGATTCTAAAATACTTTGTTTAAATGCTTCTAATCTTTCTTCTTCAACTTTATATGATTCAGCTAATTTGCTTACTTCTTCATTAAGTTCTTCTTCAGTAACCTTAATTCCTTCTTTTTCAATGATTGCTGTTAATACTAAATCAGCTTTTACATTGAATTCAGCTTGAGTTTTAGCTCCTGCTTTATATTGATCAACTAAAGATTTAATTAAGTCATCCATTTCCTTGCCAGAGAATCCTTGCATACGGAACTGTTGTTCATAATTTTTTCCTAAATAATCAATTTCTCTTTCAATTAAAACTTCAGGTACTTCAACAACTGAATCATTAACTATTTTTGTAATTACATTGTTGTTGTTTGTAACTTTTTCATTATCTTCAGCTTTTTGTTCAAGAGTTTTTCTAGTATCTGCTTTAAGTTCTTCTAAAGTATCAAATTCACTTACATCTTTTGCAAATTCATCATCTAATTCTGGAAGTTCTTTTGTTTTAATTTCATGTATTTTAACTTTAAAAGTAGCATTTTTACCTTTTAAATCTTCAGAATGATACTCTTCAGGGAAAGTTACATTAACTTCTACTTCTTCATCTTTAGCTTTTCCTATAAGTTGCTCTTCAAATCCAGGTATAAAAGAGTTAGACCCTATTTCAAGTGCTTGATTTTCTGCTGTTCCACCTTCGAATTGCTCTTCACCAACAAAACCTGCATAATCAATAGTTAATGTATCACCATTTTGAACAGTTCTATCGCTAACTTCAATAATTCTTGCATTTTTATCTTGAATTACTTTTATTTCTGCATCAACATCTTCATCAGTTACTTTTACTTCAAATTTTTCAACTTCAATACCTTTGTATTCGCAAAGTTCAACTTCAGGCATAACTTCAACATCTGCAGTTATTATTATTTCTTCGCCTTCCTCAAATTTTTCTACGTTTACATTAGGGCTGTTTATTACATCTAATTCATTTTCTTTAACAGCAACTGGATATACCTCTTGTATAGCTATGTCAAGAGCATCATCATAAAAAATACTTTTACCATATTTTTTCTCTATTATATGTCTTGGAGCTTTACCTTTTCTAAAGCCCTGTACATTAATATTATTTTTAACTTTTAGGTATGCTTTATTCACAGCTTTTTCAAAATCATCTTGTGATATAGTAAATTCAATTGTAACTATATTTTTTTCTTTTTTTAGAATTTTAGAACTCATTTTTTCCTCCCATAGTTCATAATTATTTTATGTATGATATACAAAATTGTTTCTTTTTAAGCAGATTCGTAATTAACCATTCTATTATATCATAATCTTTTAGAAAATCAATCTTTTATTCCTGATTTTTGCATTTATTTTAATATATAGTCATTATCTTTTATAATCGTATATACAACAATCCATAATAAAATTGTCGCTGTTTAAAAAGAATTGTTTCTTATTTTTGACATATACCATTCCTGCCTTTTCCATAACCCTGCCTGATGCTTTGTTTCTGACATCATGAAGAGCACGAATGTTAATGAAACCCACATCATTAATTAAATACGCAATAACACCTTTTAATACTTCAGTCGCTATTCCTTGATTCCAATATTTTCTAGCTACTGTATAACCTATTTCACAATATTTTTTTTTGTCTTTTATATTAGATGCTGAAATAGAGCCAATTACTTCCTCTGATAATTTATCAGTTATTGCCCAGTGATAATAATTTGATTTTTCATAAAGTTTAAGCCATTCAGCCAAGTATTCTCTTGTTTCGCTTTCGCTGTTATGTACTTTCCATGCATTATATTTAGCAGCTTCTATGTCGCTAGTCCAATTATTATAAATATCATGAACATCATTTTTATGAAACTTTCTTAACAAAAATCTCTTTGTCTCAATATTTTGAGTACCATTGTATTTTAAATTAGTCTCTTTGTTAAACGAAAACATAATAGTTTCATTCTCCCCATATAATCATATACTTATTATACATTTTTATAGTAAATTTGCATAGCATTATTTTACAATTAAAACAATAAAAAATATTATTAATTAATGAAATCTTAATACTTTTATTGTATAATATATTTAGAATATATATATAATGTTTAACATTATGACTAAAACTTACAACAGATAAATTAAAATAGGAGGTAAATAAAATGATTGATGATAACTACAGCTATGACATAATTAATCATACAGAAAAAAAAGATAAAAAATTCATACCTACAATAGAATCCGAACTTAAGAAAAAACCTATTCAAATGCCAATGGAAATATATAATGCTAGCGGTATAAATATTTTTGGTAAAAGGATAAAATCTTTAATATTTTCTACTGATTTAGCAATTATAAAAAACAACAATGCTGATGGTGTAATAGCAGTTTATCCCTTTACCCCACAAATTTCAATTAATCAAGCTATAATCGAAGTATCTTCTACTCCTGTTTTTTGCGGAGTTGGAGGAGGTATTACAACTGGACAAAGATCTATTGATATTGCATTAAATGCAGAGCTAAATGGTGCTTTTGGTGTAGTTATGAATGCTCCAACACCTAATGAACTAATAGTTAGGATGAAAGAAAGGCTTGATATACCAATAATTATAACAATTATTTCCGATAAGGAAGATTTTGAATCTAGAATAAAAGCAGGAGTTACAATCTTTAATGTTTCAGGCGGATCTAAAACAGCAAGCATAGTTAAAACTATTAGAGAAAGACATCCATATTTTCCTATTATAGCAACTGGAGGTCCTACTCCTGAAGATATTACTAAAACGATATTAGCAGGTGCAAATGCCATAACTATAACACCACCAACAACTGGTGACCTATTCTCAGCTATAATGAACAAGTATAGATCAAATATATAATAAAATAAGAACCCCACCCATCAACGCAATCAAAGATTGCTGTTGGGTCCCGGGAACCTTGTTGTATTCACAATAACAACCTCTTAAATATTTTAATTTAAGAGGTTGTACAATTTATGTATTACATCTTTTTTAACATTTCTCTATTTGATTCTATAATGTTATTTATATCTTGGATTTTATCTTGTAATTTTGAAAGAATTTCATCACTGTAATTATATGCACCCATTTTCATTTCATTAGCTTTTACTTCGGCTTCTTCTAATATTTGATTTGCATATTGTTTAGCATTTCTTGTAATTTCATTTTCTTCAATAAGCATTTTTTGTTGTTCTTTTACTTTATCAACTAATTCATCTGCTTCATTTTGTGCTTCATTTAATATTCTTTGACGCTCTTTAGCTACCCATGATGCTCTGTTTATTTCATCAGGTAATTTTAATCTTATTTCATTTATTACTTCTAGTATTTCTTCTTTATCAATCATTACTTTATTAGATAAAGGAAATTTAGAAGCATCTTCTACTATATCCTCTATTTTTTCCAAAAGATTTAATACGTCCATAATTTACCTCCCGATTTTTTTTAGTATTGCTTTTTCAACGTTTTCAGGTACAAGATCTCTAAATTCACCGCCAAACTCTGATACTTCTTTTACCATGCTTGAACTTATAAATGAGTATTCAGGTGATGCAACTAAAAAAAACGTCTCTAAATCGCTGTACAAATGTCTATTTATTGACGACACACTTAGTTCATACTCATAATCTGAAACAGCTCTCAACCCTCTAACAATCATGTTTATATTATTCTTCTTACAATAGTTTACTACCATTCCTTCTGTTATGTCAACAGTAACATTATCTAGAAACTTAACTGCTTCTTTTACAAGTTCATATCTTTCTTCTCCTGTGAACCAGTGTGATTTTGACTTGTTGTTAAAAATAGTAACTACTACTTCATCAAATTTACTTGCGCATCTTTTTATTAAATCAAGATGTCCACATGTTATTGGGTCAAAACTCCCAGTATATAACACTTTCATATTAATCCTCCAAAAGCTTTATAATGCTTATTCTTGTTCTACCATAAATTTTTTCTTTATATTTAATTAAATTATTATCTATATTTTCAAATACTTTTTCAGACTTATCACTTTCAATTATTAACATGCCACCTTCAGATAATAAGTTGTATTCTAAAACTTTCTCAGCTATATTTGTACAACACAATAAATTATAAGGTGGGTCTGCAAAAATATAATCAAATTTATGATTTAATTTAGATAAATTAATTATAGCTTTTTCATAATCACTTTGAATGATTTTAGAGCGATTTTGAAAATTGCATAGTTCTATATTTTTTCTAACAAAACTCAAACTTTTATGGGATGCATCTACAAAATAACATTCTTTTACTCCACGAGCAAGAAATTCTATTCCTACATTGCCTGAACCAGCAAACAAATCAAGCACTGTTGATTCTTCATCTATAAGTCCAATAATATTAAAAATCGCTTGTTTAATTTTATCACTTGTTGGCCTTACAGACATCCCTTCAGGTGCGTAAAGCTTTTTACCTTTATTTGTACCTGATATAATCCTCATCTTTTCACATCCTAATTAAACACTATGTTTTCATCTTTAAACAATCTTATTATCTGTTTCTTTAAATTAATATATTCAGTACCTTCAAGGAATGGATTTTCTTTAATTATTTTTTTTGATAACAATTGAACATCTTGTACAACATCTATATCGTTTATTATATTTTGCATGGCATATTTTGACAGCCCATGTTGAGCTGTACCAAAAAAATCACCAGGTCCTCGAATTTTCAAATCTTCTTCTGCAATTAAGAAGCCATCATTAGTTTTAGCAAGTATATTCATTCTATCTTTAGATTTTTTTGATTTACTTTCATTTACCAATATGCAATATGACTGAACTTTCCCTCGTCCAACTCTTCCTCTCAATTGATGCAACTGTGCAAGACCAAATCTTTCTGAGTTAAGAACCATCATAATTACAGCATTTGGAACATTTACTCCAACTTCTATAACGGTGGTAGAAACAAGAACATTAATTTCACCCTTATAAAACTTATCAATTATTTCTTCTTTTTCAGAACTTTTCATTTTACCATGTAAAAGTCCAAGTTTGTAGCCAGAAAAAAATGCAGATGAAAGGTCATTATATATTTCCGTTGCAGAATCTAGTTCCAAATTTTCAGATTCTTCAACAAGAGGTGCTACAATGTATGCTTGATTACCTTCATTAATTTTATCTTTTATAAAATTAAACACTTCTTCTTTTTCATTTTCTTTAACAACATATGTTTTTATTTTCTGCCTTCCTGGAGGCATTTCATCAATAATTGATATATCTAAATCACCATAAAACATTAATGCTAATGTTCTTGGTATTGGTGTGGCAGTCATGACAAGTATATCAGGATTTTTACCTTTGTTAGATAATAAAGCCCTTTGCCTAACTCCAAATCTATGTTGTTCATCTGTTATTACTAAACCAATATTTTTAAATTCAACTGTATTTTCTATAAGTGCATGAGTACCTATTAAAATATCAATATCACCATTTTTAAGTTTATTTAAAATTTCATTTTTTTGTTTTGCTTTAGTTGAACCTGACAAAAAAGCAATATTTATGTCAATTTTCGCAAGGCTAACATATTCTTTTATAGTTTCATAATGCTGCATAGCTAATATTTCAGTTGGTGCCATCATAGATGATTGATACCCTGATTTAACAGCTATAAGCATTGCATAAATTGCAATAATAGTTTTACCAGAACCTACATCGCCTTGAACTAATCTGTTCATAGGCTTTATCAAGCTCATATCATCTTTTATTTCTTTTATAACTCTATATTGAGCTTTTGTAAGTTCATATGGTAAAGATTTTAATAATAAATCAGCTAATTCAGTATCTTTAATTTGTATGCCAGGCATATCATTTCTAAGTTTACTTTTAATAGACAACAACCCAATCTGCATTATCAAAAGTTTTTCAAAGGCAACCGTACGCTTTGCAACTGAATACTTTCTGCCATCAACTGGAAAATGCAAATACCTTATTGCATTTTTTCTTGAAATCAATTTGTATTGGCTTTTTATTTCATTTGGAATTATATTTTCTATTTTTTCATAGTTAGCTTCTAATGCATTTTTTATAATTTTAGTAAGTTCATTGTTAGTTAAATTATTAGTAAGACCATAAATAGGCATGATTTTTCCTGCTTTATTGTCTTTATCAACATTTTCTATTTCTGGATTAGACATTTCAAATTTTCCAAAAGCTATTTTAACTGCACCAAAAACATAATACCAATCATTTAGATTAAGTTTATCAAATAAATGGTCTTGATTAAAAAATACAAGGTTTATAAAACCTGTTTCATCGAGAGCCACCGCCTTAATGATTGTCATGTTTTTTCTAACTCTTGATTTAATGGGGCGATCATATATTTTCACTTTTAAAAGTGCTTTTGTTTCATCATTTATCTCATTTATATTTTTAATTATACGCCTGTCCTCATATTTCGTAGGAAAATAATTCAAAAGGTCTTCAACTGTATAAATTCCTAATTTATTTAATTTAACTGCTCTGTTAGGACCAACACCTTTTAAAAATTGTATATCAAAGTCTAACATGAAATCACCCTTTATTAATTATTAATTAAGAATTAATAATGCAGAATGCAGAATTAGTATTAAAATTTTACAAATACTCAACTTCTAATATTAAAAAATTAATATTAATATAAAGAACAAATCTTGTATTAGAAAAATTCAATCTATATTCTGAATTCTGCATTTCTGCATTATTTATCTATTCTACTGAAATTATATAGTAATATAAAGGCTGACCGCCATATATTATTTCAACATCACATTCTTCTGCTACTTCTTCTATTCTTGATTTTAAACTTTTTACAGTATTCTTATCTACTTTATCACCATAAAAAAGAGTAATTAAGAAGCTGTCATTATCAATCATATTTTTTACTAACTCAACTGCTTGATCTTCTGGATTTTCTCCATGATTTACTATTTCTCCATCAAATAAAGCAATTATTTCATCTTTTTTAATTTCCATGTCATTAAAAACAGTATCTCTAACAGCATAAGTTATTTGACCAGTCTTAACTTCTAACACAGCATCTGACATTAATTTAATATTTTTTTCAACATCATTATCTTCTTTAAAAGCAAGCATTGCTGCAACACCTTGAGGAATACTTTTACTTGGAATTACATGAATATTTTTATCAGACATTTCCTTTGCTTGAGTTGCCGCTAATATAATATTACTGTTATTTGGCAAAATTATTATATGTTCTGCATTTATTTTATTAGCTGCATCTAAAATATCTTCTGTGCTAGGGTTCATAGTCTGTCCGCCTGATATAAATTCATCAACATTTAAATCAGTAAATACTTTTTGTATTCCATCGCCCATTCCTATAGCAACAAAACCATATTCCTTCTTTTCTTCAATTTTAACAGGAGCATTTTTATATCTTTCTCTAAATTGTTCCTTCATGTTATCTATTTTAATTTTTATCAATTCACCATATTTAACGGCCATATTCAATATTAAACCTGGATTATTCGTATGAATATGAACTTTAATTATGCTTCCATCACCAACACATACTATGGAATCACCTTTATCACGTATTACACTTAAAAATTCCTCATGGCTCTTTTTAGCATTTTTAATAATAAATTCTGTACAATAAGCAAATATTATTTCATCTTCACTGCTAAATGCCTGTAATTCCTTTTCAGTTTCAACTATTTCTATACTGCCTGCTTTTTCTTGTTTTATTTCAACACCTTTTAAAGCGGCTAAAGCACCTTCTAACAAATATACAAGTCCTTTACCACCAGCATCAACAACGTCAGCTTGTTTTAAAACCTTTAACATTTCTGGTGTACGATTTAATGTATCTTTTGCTTGCACAATTAATGCTTCAAGAAATAACACTACATCTTCATATTCTGCATATGTCGCCATAGCTCTTTCTGAAGTTTCTCTTGCTACAGTAAGAATTGTTCCTTCTACAGGTTTCATAACGGCTTTATAGGCTGTATCTGTTGCAGCTTTGAAAGCTTCTGCTATTATTTGAGTATCAATTTGATTAGCATTGCCTAAGCCCTTATATAATCCTCTGAACAATTGTGACAATATTACACCGGAATTACCTCTAGCTCCCATTAATGAACCATTAGCAACAGCTTCTGCAATTTTAACGATACTGCTTTCTTGTAAATTATGTATTTCTTTTATTGCTGCTTGAACAGTTAAGTTCATATTTGTACCTGTATCACCATCAGGAACAGGAAAAACATTTAAAGAGTCTACTATATTTTTATTGTTTTCTAAATTTACAGCAGCTCCTAAAAGCATTTTTTTAAATGTAATATTATCAATATATTTAATTATCATTTTAGCCTCCTCACTATTTTTGTACTCTTACACCCTGCACAAAAATATTTACTTTCTCTACGTCAACTCCTATAAAAGTTTCAACGCTGTATTTTACTTTAGAAATAATATTTTCTGCTACAACGGATACTTTAACACCATATTGTAGTATTGTATATAAATCAATATTTATTTTATCATCTATTGTAGTAACTTTTATTCCTTTTGTAAGTTGATCTTTTCTCAAAAGTTCGAAGAAACCTTCAGTTGCGTTTTTAGAAGCCATTCCAACTATTCCATAACATTCCATAGCAGCAATTCCTGCAATAGTTGCTATTAATTGATCATCTATTGTAATAATTCCACTTTCATTCACTACTTTTATTGACATACTTCTACCTCCTATAATTTATAATTATATCATCATACTATCACTTTATTATAACCTCTTTATGAGAATTTTACAAACAAAATATATAAACCTATGAAATTTTGTTTAATTTTTAGTATTTTACCAAAAAAGTTATATAAATTATTATACTAATTAAAATTTATTATTGCAATATATAAATTTTAATGTTAAAATTATAAAGCTTGAATTGATATTATAAACATATGTCTTACATTTTGCAGATTTTTACCTATAAAATGTTGGAAATTGTTATATTGATGCTTACAGTTTTGTTGTATTTCTGAATTTTTTCTGATGAAATACTTAGAAACTGTCGCAGAAATGCAAAAAATTATGGCTTTAAATAAATAGGAGGTGTATTTAGCATGGCAAAATTTTGTGAAGTTTGTGGAAAAGGAACCGTATCAGGAAATAGTATAACACACTCTGATAGAAAAATAAAAAGAACTTGGAAACCAAATGTAAGAAAGATTACAGTTATCGAGAGCGGAGTTCCAAAGAAAAAATTCGTTTGTACAAGATGTATGAGATCAGGAAATGTACAACGTGCAATCTAATTTGCAATATTAAATAGTGGCTATTGAAGCCATTATTTTTTATTTTTTGACAATTTATAAAAGTTTAAACAACGTACAACCAAGAACAACAAGTAACAGTCCTAAAATTAACAGCCATATCTTAATAGGCAAAATTTGTACTATAATTATTGCACCTATTACAGCTATCATAAGTCCTAATATTTCTGTAAATTTAAATTTTTTATTATAATTACATCTTTTTTTTGGATTAAAGAAATTCATAATATTATCCTCTCTTAATAATTATAGAAACACTACAGAAATTTTATTATATTTTTATATCTATTTTATACATTCTATTCACTCATATATGAAAAGATACAAAAAAATAACTTTTTTTGTTAGTTTTTTTGTATCTTTATATTTTGCTTATAATGTACTAATTAATACTCATAGTTCACATTATACCTATTATATATATTATCGTAACCGTTGTTACCGTTGTTATATCTATTATCATATCTGTTGTCATATTGATTTTCATATCTGTTATCATATCTGTTGTTATTGTCATATTCATTGTTTTGATCATTCATATGTGCTAAGAACGCTTTTACTATACCTATATAATATTCAGATTCTCTTCTTATGTGATGTATAACTACATTAGCTATTGGATTGTTGCTGACTGCAGTGCTTTCTTTAATTAATTTACCTAAAAAATCAATAAATACTTGGCTTTGCATTATTGTAAGGTTAATCATCTGCATAATTTCTTGTTCCATTTCAGGCGTGATACTATTTTTAAGATTAATTATAGTTTCTATATATTGAATAAGTCTAGCTTCAGTCGCATCAAATATCCCTTTATATTCTATTAATTTATCTACGTATTCGTCTTCCAAATCCATAACAACTTCTTGTATTACTTGAGTATGTTCTCCTTCCTGATGTTTCCAAAATTCTGCTTCTTCTAAAGCTCTTAAAGAATTCATTTCCCCATAATTAAAACGCATAACTCAATCCTCCATTTTTTGAGTGAATTTCATATTAATTCATTATACGCAGTCATGAAAATTATGTTTCTTTAATCAGAAATTAAAATTTATTACAAAAAAGGAGGGCGATGCCCTCCTTTTACAATTGTTCTAAAACTCTGCACTTTTTGGTGTTCTAGGGAACGGTACTACGTCTCTTATGTTTCCCATACCTGTTAAGTACATAATTAATCTTTCGAATCCAAGTCCATAACCTGCGTGTTTAACACCGCCGTATTTTCTTAAATCTAAATACCACCATAAATCTTCCTTGCCTACACCCATTTCATCCATTCTTTTTTCAAGCATGTCAAGTCTTTCTTCTCTTTGGCTTCCACCAATTAACTCACCTATGCCTGGAACTAACAAGTCCATTGCTGCAACAGTTTTATTATCTTCATTCATACGCATATAAAATGCTTTTATATCCTTAGGATAGTTTGTTACAAAAACTGGTTTGCCAAATATTTTTTCAGATAAATATCTTTCATGTTCAGTTTGAATATCAGTACCCCATTCAACAGGATAATCAAAGTTTTCATTGTTTTTCTTAAGTATTTCTATAGCATCTGTATATGTTATTCTTCCAAAATCAGAATTCAACACATTTTCAAGTTTAGAAAACAGTTCTTTATCTACAAAGCTGTTGAAAAATTCCATTTCTTCTTTTCCATTTTCCATAACATATTCAATAATATACTTAACCATATCTTCTGCAAGTTGCATGTTATCAGTTAAATCTGCAAAAGCTATTTCAGGTTCAATCATCCAAAATTCAGATGCATGCCTTGTTGTGTTTGAGTTTTCTGCTCTAAAAGTAGGCCCAAAAGTATATGTGTTTTTAAATGCAAGAGCAAATATTTCAGCTTCTAATTGTCCACTTACTGTTAAATTTGCTGATTTTCCAAAAAAGTCTTTTGAATAATCAACTTTTCCATCAATTTTTTCTAAATTATCCATATCTAAAGCTGTAACTCTAAACATTTCACCAGCACCCTCTGCATCACTTGCAGTAATTATAGGTGGATGAGCATACACAAATCCTTTTTCATTAAAAAATTTATGAATTGCAAAAGCAGCCAATGATCTTACCCTAAATACTGCTGAAAATGTATTTGTTCTTGGTCTAAGGTGAGCAATTGTTCTAAGATATTCAAATGAATGTCTTTTCTTTTGCAATGGATAACTCGAATCAGAACCCGCTTCTAAAGTTATGCTAGTTGCTTTAATTTCAAAAAGCTGTTTAGCACCAGGTGTATGTTCTAAGTTTCCTTTAACCGTAATTGCGCTTCCTGTTGAAAACTTTCTAACTTCTTCAAAGTTTTCCAATATATTTTCAAATACTACTTGAATATTTTTCATATAAGTTCCATCATTTAATTCTATAAATCCAAAATTTTTAGAATCTCTAATTGTTCTAATCCATCCTTCTACAACAACCTCTTTATTGTAGTATTCTTCTGGAGATTTAAATAAATCTCTAAAGTCTATTGCTTTCATGTTACCTCCTAAAAAATTTATATTATTGTAATTACTACATAATCAAAAAACAAAAAAACCCTTCAGTCCTCAAAGGGACGAAAGAGTATTCCGCGGTACCACCCAAATTAACAGCATTTGCTGTCCACTTAAAATATAACGTTCAAGAAACGTCCAAGCCTACTATTACATATCATATAATTTCGGTTGGCTGTTCAAGGATGTTCTTCATTATATAATTCGGTAGCAGTCTCACACCATCACTGCATCGCTTTAACCTCATTATACATTACTCTTCCCATCATCACAAATTTAACATATTAATTTATTTGATTATAAAACATATTTTTACACTTTGCAACAGATATTTTAAATTAATTTTAATCTTTAGATATAAATACTAAAGCTGTTCCACTTTGTAAAATTATGTTTCCTTTATCACTTGTAATTTGATTGCTTATACATAAAGTTGAACCCCTATTCACATTAACATCATTTAAAGGATATTTAAATCCTATAAGGGTTATTCCTACTATCATATCAGTTATTGGAACTATTGATACATAATAATTTTTTTTATTATAAATTACCATATTGCTTGTAACAATTTGAATATAGTTATTATTGTCAATTATTTTAATATTAATACCTAATTTATAATATCTCTCTATAAGCATAATATTAGCCATAGTATGATCTAACCTTGAACCTGATGCTCCAATTAACACAATATCTTTAAATTGTTTTTCTACAGCATATTCAATAGCTAGTTCCATATCTGTATAATTTTTTTCAGCAGGATATTTTATTAGCTCTACGTTCATATCTAAATATTTTTTTAAAACTGTTTTATTTACAGAATCTAAATCACCTATGATTATATTTGGAATTAAATTAAGGCTTTCAGCTTTTTCAAGGCCTCCATCAGCACATATAACATACTCTATGTTTAAATTTTCAGATTCAAATTTTTCTATGTCAATGTTACTTCCACTGCCTATTATTAGTGCTGACATTTAATTTGACCCCATAATTTTCTTGAATTTCTTTGTTTCTTCAGTTACATCCTTAGAGTTATATATAGCCGATCCTGCAACTATTACATTTGCTCCCCAACTCAATACTTCTTTTAAATTATCACAAGTTACTCCACCATCAATTTCTATTTCTATATTAAGACCTTTTTCATGAACAAGGTCTTTTACTTCTTCAAATTTAGTTTTAACACTCTTTATTAAACTTTGACCGCCAAACCCAGGATTTACACTCATTAGCAAAACCATGTCAACATCACTTATTATATCTTTAATCATGCATACAGGAGTTGCAGGGTTAAGTGAAACACCTGCTTTTATACCTAATGATTTAATTTTTTGTATTGTTCTATGCAAATGAATACATGATTCTTGATGAACAGTAATTATATCTGCTCCTGCATTATAAAAATCTTCAATAAAATCATCAGCATTTTCGATCATAAGATGCACATCAAATGCCATATTTGTAGTTTTTCTTATTGATTTAATAATTGCAGGTCCTAAAGTAATATTAGGTACAAAATGACCATCCATTACATCTATATGGATGTAGTCTGCTCCGCCATTTTCTACTTTTTTAATTTCTTCTCCAAGTTTAGAAAAGTCTGCTGATAATATTGAAGGTGATAATTTATTCATATTTCCTCCTTGACTGCTTGACTGTTAATAAACTTTTTTAGTATTTATTATTTCTTCAAGCAGTTTTGTATAATTGTTATATCTAGTTTCACTTATTAAACCTTCTGCTACTGCATTTTTAATAACACAATTAGGTTCTTTATGATGCAGGCAGTCGTCAAATCTACAACCACTACTGTACTTTTTGATTTCAGGATAATATTCACCAAGTTTAAATTGGTCAATTGAATCTAATTCAAAGGAGCTAAATCCAGGTGTATCGACTACAAATCCGCCAAAGCTAAGTTTATATATTTCTGCATGTCTTGTTGTATGCTTACCTCTTTTTAACTTTTCACTGATTTCCCCTGTTTTTAATTCAAACTTAGGTTGAACAGCATTCATCATAGAAGATTTACCAACACCTGATGGTCCGGAAAATACACTTAGTTTATCTTTTAATACATCCTTAAGAGTTTCAATTGATTCTTCGTCATCTTTGCATGTAAAAATCATCTTGTATCCTGTGTTTACATACATGTTCCTTAATTCTTTTTTTCTTTCTTCACTGCAAAGGTCAGCTTTATTATAGCAAATTATCGGTTTTAGCTTGTTGATTTCTGCTGCAATTAATAATTTATCTAAAAGCAAAAAACTTGGTTCTGGATTTGAAACTGCAAAGAAAATCATTAACTGCTCAACATTTGCAACAGATGGTCTTTTAATTTCATTTATTCTTTCTTTTATTTCTTCAATGTAACCTGCTTTTTCATTTTCTACAGTAAGCCTTATAAGAACTTTATCTCCAACCAATGGCTTTATATTTTTCAGTCTAAAAAGACCCCTTGCTCTGCATTCAATTATTTCATCGCCAATGTCAACGTAATAATTTCCTCCAACGCCTCTTATAATTATACCCTCTATCATAAATTCTCCTATTCAAAAGTAATATCTGCTTTGTCGTACAATGTATTATCAATATAAATTTCAAAAGTTTCAGTACCACTACCTTCAATATTAATTATTATACTCTGTTCTGCTGTTTTCACTTCTTTTGAATATATTATTTCTCTTCCATCATTAGTAACCCTTTGAACTACTACAAGAACTTTATCTTTATCAGTAGGTAAAGTTATAGTCAAAGGATATGTTTTACTAGCAGGAGTTTCAGTATCATTTCCAGGGTCAGTAGTATCTTCTCCATTATCAACTGGTTTTGTAGGTCCTAAACTTACAGTCATCCCAATAGAAGTACCTTCTTCAACTTCTTGACCTGTTTGTACGCTTTGTTTAATTACTATTCCAGCTTCTGTATCTTCACTGTTTTCTTCAGTTATTTGACCAACTGTCAATCCATTTTGAGTTATTTTTGATTTTGCAGTTTCTAAATTAAGTCCAACTAAGCTAGGCATTGTTGCATATGTTACTTTTGGTCCCTTGCTTATAACATAACTAACTTCATCATCAATTTCAGCAGGAGTTTCTGCATCAGGATATTGATCAATTATTTGTCCAGATGGTGCAGTTGTAGAATATTCTTCTGTGACTTCGCCAGCTTTAAGTCCCATGTCAGCAAGAATAACAGTTGCTTCTATAGCATATTTGCCTATGAGAGTTGGAACTTTTATATCTCTAGGACCATTGCTTACAACAACTTCCACCGGATAATCTTTTTTAAGCTTTGTACCTTCTTCTACGCTTTGTTCTATTACTTCGCCTTCTTCATGTTCATTATCATATTCTCTGTCAGAAACGCTAAATTCTAATCCAAGGTCTTCAACTATTTTTTTAGCTTCATCTTCATTTTTACCTATTAAATCAGGGACTGTTACTTCCGGTACATACATAATAGCTTTAAATCCAATAATTCCACCTACTACAGCAACAAGCAAAGCACATAAAATAGCAGCTACAGTTAATTTTACATTTACTTTACCGTCTTTTTCATCATCAATATTTTTTTCATCTTTATCATTTTTATTATGTTTTTTCATTTTTTTAGTCTTCTTTGTTTTTTTATTTTCTTCAATATCATCTTTATCGCTAAAGAATGATCTAAAAGCTTTATCAGAATTTTCATCAATTAAATTTACTTCAACAATTTTCTTTTCATCGTCATAATCATTAATATCTTTAGTTAATTTTGGAATTACCATAGTTGGAGAGTCAATAATTTCTTCATGAAGCGCAGAATAATCATTTCTTTCATAACCATTAATTGAATTTAATGTTATTAAAAATTCCTCAATGTTTTGAAATCTGTAACTTTGATTTTTTTCTAAGCATTTCATTATTATATCTTCTAAAGCAGTAGACATCTTTTTATTGTTTAATTTTTTCGAAGGTGGTATCGGCTTTTCTTGAATTTGCTTCATAGCAACTGATATGTGATTATCTGCATCGAAAGGTACTGCTCCAGTTATCATTTCGTACATAACTATACCAAGAGAATAAATGTCAGATTTATCATCAACATACCCTCCTCTCGCTTGTTCAGGTGAAAAGTAATGAACTGAACCAATAACATTTGATGTGTTGTTAATTGTAGAACTCGTAGATGCTCTTGCTATTCCAAAATCAGCAACTTTAACTATACCTTCTTTAGTCAAAAGTATATTGTGCGGTTTTATATCTCTATGAATTATTTTATTTGAATGTGCATGTTTAAGTGCTTCAGCTATTTGTCTTGATATTCTTATAGTTTCTTGTTCTTCAAGACTACCCATCCTTTTAATATAATCTTTAAGGGTTTCACCTTTTATATACTCCATTACAATATAATAAATGCCATTTTCAATTCCTGTATCATATATATTAACGATATTAGGATGAGTTAGACTTGCCGCTGACAGTGATTCCTGTTTGAATTTTTCTACAAATTCAGGATCTGATGTCAATTCATCTCTAAGAACTTTTATTGCAACAAATCGGTTTAATACGTTGCATTTAGCCCTATAGACAACAGACATTCCTCCTCCACCTATTCTCTCTATTATTTCATATCTATTTCCTAATATTTTACCTATCATAAGTATCACCTCTATAGTTATTATCAATTATAATAACGGTTATATTGTCAGTACCTCCATTATAGTTACTCAGTTCAACTAATTTTCTAACGCTTTCTGAACAACCATAAGTTTTTATTGTATCGATTATTTCATCATCTGATATATGTGTCGTCAATCCATCTGAACACAAAAGCAATATATCATTTTCCATAAGTTCAATTTCAAAAATATCAATATTTATATTATCTTCACTACCAATTGCCCTTGTAATAATATTCCTGTTAGGATGATTTTTAGCTTCTTTTAATGTTATTTTGCCTTCTTTTACAAGTTCATGAACGTATGTATGATCTTCTGTAATTTGTTTTATTTCATTTTCTCTTATAATGTAAGTTCTGCTATCACCTACATTTCCTATATATGCTATATTTTCACTTAAATCTATTACAGCCATGGTAACAGTTGTTCCCATTCCAAAGTATTCTTCTTTATTTGAAGCCTCTCCGATTATTTTAAGATTAGCCATCTTAATGCTTTCATTAATAAACATAGGAATTTTAAAATCTTCACGCCCATTGTTTTTATCAAAGTATTCTTTGACAACATTTATCAATATAGTGCTTGCAATTTCTCCCGCTTTATGACCGCCCATACCATCTGCAACAGCATATAGGTTATACTTATCCGTTTCTGCAATTATTAAATTGTCTTCATTATTTTCCCTAATTACACCTTTGTTAGTTTCAAAGTAAACCCTCATAAAGCACCTCACATTTTCAAAAAATTATTTCTTAGTTGACCGCAGGCTGCATTTATATCACTGCCAAGTTCTCTTCTTACAGTGGCATTTATTCCCTGTTCCAACAATACTTTTTTGAAGTTTTCAATATTCAAATTTGTTGAAGGATTAATATTGCTTTCCTTAACATAATTACATGGTATTAAATTCACATTGCACAACTTATTTTTTAATAGTTCGGACAATAATTTCGCATCTGTCGCACTATCATTAAAACCTTTTATCATTATATATTCAAAAGTAAGCCTTCTTCCTGTTTTGTTTAAATAATATTCACAAGATGCCATTAACTCAGGAAGTTTATATTTCTTTGCAACAGGCAATATTTCTTCTCTTTTTTCTTGTGTTGGTGCATGTAAAGATATTGCAAGAGTTATAGGCAAGTTTTCATCTGCTAAGCTATAAATATTAGGTACTATGCCGCATGTAGATAAAGTAATTTTTCTCATAGAAATATTTTGACCTCTTTCATCATTTATGAGTTTTAAGAAATCAATAATATTTTCATAATTATCAAGAGGTTCTCCTGAACCCATAATTACAACATTATTTATTTTATCACCAATATCTTTTTGTACAATATATATTTGTTTTAGCATTTCAGCGGCCGTTAAACTGCGAATGAAGCCGTTCTTTGTTGATGCACAAAATGAACAACCCATTTTGCATCCAACTTGAGAAGATATGCAAGCAGTATTGCCATATTTATATTTTAAATATACAGTTTCGCAAATATTTTCGTCTTCAAACATAATTACATATTTCTTTGTTTCATCAAGCTTTGATTCAAGCTTTAGTTCAACTTGAGCATTTGTAAATTCAAAGGACTTCATAAGCGCTTCCTTTGACTTCTTTGATACATTAGTAATTTCATCAAAACTTTCAACTGTTTTGTTATGTATCCAATCAAATAATTGTTTAGCTTTAAATTTTGGTTCTCCAAGCAAAACAATTTGCCTTTCAAGTTCTTCATAACTAATATTATCAATTTTAATCATTATTTTTTACCTTCTTAAGTGTATTCACTATACAACTCTTGTTTCAATATAAAAAAAATTATGAAACTAAGACAATCGTATTGTATTATATCATAACCTTTTTAATTTCGCAATAAAAAAGCCATCCATATGGTGTAAATGCGGATATATTTCAATATAACCAACAGTAGATGTACTAAATTTATTTTTAGTTTCATTTGATATATCTACTGTTGTAAAATTTTTATTGTGTTTCAAAAATGATTTAATTATATTTATATTTTCTTCTTTATTTACTGTGCATGTTGAATAAATAAGTTCGCCATTTACTTTAAGATATTTTGATGCATTATCTAAAATTTTATATTGGATTTTAGGTATTGTTTCTAAATCGGATTCTAATTTATTATATTTAATTTCAGGCTTTCTTCTTATTATTCCTAATCCGGTACATGGCACATCAACTATACAGTAATCTGCTTTTCCTATTAAATTTTCATCTAAATTTGTTGCATCAAATGTTTCAACTTCTATGTTCTTTATTCCTAGTCTTATCTTTTCTTTATTTATAAGGGAAATTTTATTGATGTAAATATCCCTGCTGATAATTTTTCCTGTATTGTTCATCATTTCTGAAGCATTTAAAGATTTACCCCCAGGTGCTGCACATAAATCTATTATAATACTGTTTTCTTTTGGATTTAAAACCTGACCGGCAAGCATTGAACTTTCACTTTGAATTGAAAACAAACCATTTTTATATTCATTTGATTTATCTATTTCTGATGGATTTTCAATTATTATACCTTTATCTAAATATTCACTTTTATGAACGACCATACCTTTATTTTGTAAAGTGTCAATTAATTCATCTCTAGATGTTTTCAACGTATTCGTTCTTAATGTAAGAGGCGCTTCAGAATTATTGGCAATTAAAACTTCTTCTATTTCTTCTTTTCCGAACTGTTCAATCCACTTTAAAACAAGCCACTCAGGATATGAATACTTTACGCTTAAATATTCCTTAAAAGGCAACTTTTTCATATCACTTGTAATTTTATCCTTATTTCTAATTATGTTTCTTAAAACTGCATTTACGAATTTAGAAGCTCTTATATTTCCTGTTTTTTTAATATGTTCAACACTTTCATTTACTACAATATTTTCATATGAATTTTCAAGGAAGAACAATTGATACACTGCCAGCCTTAAAGTAAAAAGAACTTCTGTTTCCATTTTTCTAGTGCTTGTTTTAGACATATGATTTACTATCCAGTCAATATATATTAAATTCTCAATTACTCCTAAAACAGATTTTCTATAAATAGAATAGTATTTGTGCTCTATGTTTTTTATATCATTATTTATAACAAGATTTGAATATGATTTATCTTTAAATATTTTTTTTAGTGATTCTATAACAGAAACTCTATAATTATTTTCCATTTTTAGCCCCTGACATTTTAATTTCAATTTAACAAAATGAAAAGGTTGATTTAAAATCAACCTTTTATCTGCTTTATTATAATACACTTATTTTTATAATTCAATACTTATATTAATTAAGGAATATTTTTTCTGGAAATTTATTACCTCTTAAATAAGCATTAACACTCATTTTATTTTTGCCTGGCATTTGAAGTTCTTTAATTATAACAATACCATCACATGATGAAACAAAAATTCCTTCATCATTTGCTTTTATTACAAAACCTGGTTCAAATTCACTTTTTTCTAATTTATATGAAGCTTTATATACTTTAACACTTTTATCATCAAGCATAAAATATGCACTTGGCCAAGGTGATAATCCTCTAATTTTATTATGAATTTCTTCAGCTTTATCGTTCCAATTTATTTTTGTATTTTCTTTATTAAGCATTGGTGCATAATTTGATAAAGAGTCATCTTGCTTAATTTTATTTATTTCATTTTTTTCCATACCTTTTAATGTTTCGATAAGCAAATCAGCTCCTTGAAACATTAAAGCATCATGCAGTTCTCCTACATTCATATCATCTGTGATATCTATTTCAGATTTCAAGAGCATATCACCAGTGTCTAAACCTACATCCATGAGCATAGTAGTTACACCTGACGCTTTTTCGCCATTAATTATTGCCCAATTTAAAGGTGCTGCACCCCTTAGTTTTGGCAATAGCGATGCATGTACATTTATGCAGCCATATTTAGGCAAGTCAAGAATTTCTTTGCTTAGTATTTGACCATAAGCTACAACAACTATAAAATCAGGTTCACAACTTTTTAAAACTTCAATGTTTTCTTGACGTTTTATTTTATCAGGCTGAAAAATATCAAGACCTAGTTCTTCAGCTTTTTCTTTAACTTCTGATCTTTTTAACTTTTTACCTCTTCCAGATGGTTTATCAGGCTGAGTAACAACGAGTTTAACATCATATCCATTTTCATGAAGTTTTTCCAATGTAGGTACTGCAAATTCCGGAGTTCCCATAAAAATTACATTCATTTTAAACACCTACTTTTTTTCTACTTTATCAATAAATAATATACCATTTAAATGATCTATTTCATGGCATATGCATCTTGCTAGAAGGTGATCTTCAGTTTTTAATGTAATTTCTTCACCATCTTCATTTGTATAAACACATGTTACACTTGTAGGTCTTATTACATCACCTTTAATTTCAGGAACGCTCAAGCATCCTTCTTGATCTGTTTCTTTTCCAGAAAAAGCTATTATTTTAGGGTTGATCATTTTGTACACATTGCCATCCCCTACATCAATTGTTACTAAACGTTTCAAAATTCCTACTTGTGGTGCAGCAAGACCAACACCATCTTCTTCATACATTGTATCAAGCATATCATCTAAAAGCATTAAAATTTTATCGTCAATTTTTGTTACTTCCCTACTTTTTTTTCTTAATATTTCATCTCCATTAATTCTTACATTCCTTAAAGCCATTGCTTCCTCCTAAATTATTATTTATATTGTATCGGTATTTATATTGATACTTAATTTTATATTTTCTATATCTTCTTCCATATAAACTTTTCTTATAATTTTCTTCAACCCACTTAATCCATGATTTGAAACCTTGATAAATAGGTTTATTCTATATTCATCATTTACTTTATAAATAGTGTGAGGAATTGGTTTATACAATATCATACTTCTTTCTTTTACCATTTCTTCAACAGCCTTACTTAGTTCTTGATATTTTTCTAGTGCTATTTTATTTACATGTTCTTCATTTCTAGAAATCATGCATATATTTATTATATTAATAAATGGTGGAAATGCAAACTCTTTTCTTAATTTTAATTCTTCATTTAAAAATAAATTATAATCATTATTTTTAGCAGCATTAATTATAAAGTTTTCAGGTTCAAAAGTTTGTATGAATACGTTGCCTTTTTTATCACCTCTACCAGCTCTGCCGCTAACTTGAGTTAAAAGTTGAAAAGTTTTTTCACTTGCATTGTAAAAAGGTAAATTTAATATTGCATCAGCTGACAGCACTCCAACTGTAGTAACTTCTGGAAAGTCAAATCCTTTAGCCAACATCTGAGTGCCAATAAGTATATCTATTTTTCCATTTTTAAAATTATTATATATATTTTCATAGCTATCTTTATTTGACATGGAATCAACATCCATGCGCTCAGTAACTGCATTTGGAAATAAATGATTTATTAATATCTCAACTTGTTGAGTTCCTGCTCCAAATTGCTCAATTTTTTTGCTGCCGCATTTTGGACATTCAGTTATCATCCTTTTTGCCCTGCCGCAGTAATGGCAGCGCAACATGTTTCCTTTTGTGTGATAAGTCATAGAAACGTCACATTTATCACATCTAACTACATAACCACATTTCTTACAAGATATAAAACCAGAATAACCTCTCTTGTTTAAGAAAAGAATTATTTGTTCCTTTTTTGATAATGACCTTTTTATATTTTCATACAGCACTTCACTAATAATTGTATTGTTGCCCTTATCAAGTTCTTCACTCATATCTATAATATTAATATGAGGCATAATTGCATTTTCAACTCTGTTTTTCATTTCAAGCAGTTTAATTTGGCCCTTCATAACCATATAGTACGTATTTAAAGAAGGAGTTGCTGTTCCAAGAACTACTTTAGCATTCAATATATATGACATTTTAATAGCAACTTCAACAGTATCATATTTAGGTGATGTTGAAGATTTATAGCTATCTTCATGTTCTTCATCAATTATTATGACACCAATATTTTTAATTGGTGCAAATAAAGCTGATCTTGCTCCTACTATTACATCAACTTCGCCATTATAAACTTTGTTCCACGCTATGAATTTTTCTTTTTTACTTAATCTAGAATGAAAAACCGCTATTTTATTTCCAAATCTTTTTTTAAATCTATCTATAGTTTGTGTAGTCAAAGAGATTTCAGGAACGAGCATAATAGATTGTTTTTTTTCTTTTTGATAATGTTCTATTACGTCCATATAAACCTCTGTTTTACCGCTTCCCGTCACTCCATGTAACAAAAACACTTTTTCATCTGATCTAATTATATTATTATAAGCATTTTGTTGCTCTTGATTTAAAGATATTCTATCTTCAATAATAAAACCAGAATTATCAATTTGATCATATAATTTAAATTCACAAACTAATATTTCCTTTTTTATAAGATTATTTATAATAGATGATGAAACAGACAAATCAGCCATTATCTTTTTAATATTAACTTCACCATGTTCCTTTAAGTAATCTATTATTTTTATTTGATTTTTTGTTTTATTTATATCATATTCATTAATAGACTTGTTTAATTCTTTAATACTAATAATTTTCTCATATGATTTTTGACTGTTTGATAATTCTTTATTTTCGATTTCAATTATGTTTTTATCTTTAAGTACATTTAACAACAAAAACAAGTCACTCCCTGAGTATAGCTTTTTTAACTTACTAAGCTCAATAGTACCTGTTTTTAAAATTTCTAACAATTCACTTTCTTTTTTATTCAATGATATTTCGCAAAAACCTGAATCTATTACTTTAATAAGTATGTTATGTTCATATTTTAGCATGGAAGGAACCATTAATCTTATGGCATCAGAAAACTTACATATGTATCTTTCCCTGATCCAAAGACATAATTTTATCATTTCTTCTTTAATAATTGGCTCATCATCAATGATTTCAATAATTGGCTTTATTTTATTTTCAGGAATATCGCAATTAGAACTTAAAGAAATAACAATTCCATCAATTATATGTTTATTTCTGCCAAAGTTTACTTTAACTCTTTTGCCAACTTCTATATATCTTTCAAATTGTTCTCCGATACCATAAGTATAAATACGATCTGTACTTTTAGAATTGTTATTTAATATAATTTGCGCATACATCTTATACATAATTTCACATCCAATGATATATTGATGATTAACAGGTTAAATTAAATAATCAGTCAAATGACTGATTATTTTTTTAGCTTGTATTTAATATGACTAAAAGTCATTATTTTCATTACTCTAATTACTTACTAATTAGTTGAATGTACTTCTCTTTCAGCTTGTTCTAATATTCTTGCTTGGTTGTCGATTTCTGCTTGTCTTTGCTGTTCAGTTTCATATACAGCATCATAAGCTCCATCATAAAATTCTTCAATAGCTACGCACACAGGTTTCAATGTAGATGTTTTAATTAATATGTCTTGCCCGTCTATTATTTGTCTTGCTCTTTTAGATATTATTGTTACAAGTGAATATCTACTGTCAACCATGTCTATTAATTCATCAATAGAAATTTTTTTCATGTATTTATACCTCCTTGATTTTCTTTATTAAAGCTTGATTTCTAGTTGCCTTATTTTTTTCAGCAGAAATTATTTCTTTAATTTTGTCTACAGCACTTTCTACTTCATCGTTTAAGACAACATAATCATATTGAAAAGCATAGTTTAATTCATCATAAGCACATTTCAATCTTCTGCGAATAACTTCTATAGAATCAGTTCCTCTACCTTCAATCCTATTTTTAAGTTCTTCTAACGATGGGGGAAGTATAAAGATGAAAACACCTTTAGGGTAGTTTTCTTTAACTTTTAAAGCCCCCTGTATATCAATTTCTAATATTATATCATTCCCATTTTCTAGCTCTTTTAGTACAGCTTTTTTAGGAGTTCCATAATAATTTCCATATACTGACGCATATTCTAAAAATTCTTCATTTTTAATCTTATTTACAAAATTTTCCTCATCTATAAAAAAGTAATTTTGACCATCTATTTCTCCAACCCTAGGTTTTCTAGTAGTTGCTGATACAGATACCTTAAGGTTTTCAATATCTTCAATTAGTCTTTTACATATAGTGCCTTTACCTGAACCCGAAGGGCCTGATATTACAACTAATAATCCACTATTCATCCTTACCCCCTCGTTATTTGATAATATGATCAAATCTTTGAGCCATTGTATCAGGTTGAATTGCAGATAAAATTACATATTCACAATCTGTAATTATTACTGCTCTAGTTTTTCTTCCATAAGTAGCATCAATAAGTTTACCTTTATCGCGTGTTTCTTGTATAACTCTTTTAATAGGTGCTGATTCCGGACTAACAATTGCTATAATGCGATTTGAAAGAGCTATATTTCCAAACCCAATATTTATTGTGTTATTTGACATGAATTTTCTCCTACTCTATATTCTGAATTTGCTCTCTTATTTTTTCTAGTAAGTTTTTAACTTCGATGACAATTTGAGTAATATTAAGATTTCCAATTTTAGAGCCAATTGTATTTATTTCTCTATTTGCTTCTTGAATAATGAAATCCAATTTTCTACCAATTGAACCTCCTGATTCGAGTGCAATATCCAATTGATTCATATGGGAATTGAATCTGACTATTTCTTCATTAATATCGCTCTTATCCGAATAAAAGACAATCTCATTATAAAGTCTATTTTCGTCTAAATCATAAGTATTTCCTAAAAGCTCTTTAATTCTTGTTTCAAGTTTTTCTTTATATTCAATAACTATAGTTTCTGAATATTTACTAATTTCTTCTATAAGTTCAAGGATTTTTTCCATGCTTGTTCTAATGTCATTTTCAAGTTGATCTCCTTCTTTGCATCTCATAAATATAAGATTTTCAACTGCATTGCTTACTGCAGCTTCAACGCAAATTCTCAGTTCTTCTTCATCAGCTTTATCTTCTCTAGCAACAAGTACATCTTGGAATTTGATTATAGTATCAATGGAAGGTTCACTACATATATTAAGCTCCCTTTTTATTTCATCTATGGCATCCTTATACTGCTTAGCTAAACATAAATTTGGAACTATGACTGTATCTGATTCACTAATATAGTCTATATTAAGATATACATCTATTCTACCTCTTTGAATGCTTTTTTTCAATATTTTTCTTATATTATCTTCAAAAAAACGCAAATGCCTAGGAGTTTTTATATTTATATCACAATATCTATTGTTTATTGTCTTTATTTCTGCCGTTATACACCTTTGTCCATCATTATGCTCGCCTTTGCCGTAGCCAGTCATGCTTATTATATTTGCCAACATTTCATCTCCTATCTTATTCTATTAATCATTATAACATTAATTTTTAAATAGTAAACAAAAAAATTATCTTTTACATGACATAAATTGAATTATGTTGTACAATATAACGATAGATGAACGTTAAAAGGAGGTTTTATAATGGCACTTGATGGAATTTTTTTAAATAGTATAAAAGATGATTTGAATAATAAATTAATTGGTGGACGAATAGATAAAATATATCAACCTGATAAAAACGAAATTATAATTTCTGTTAGAAACGGCGGAGAAAATTATAAGCTTTTAATAACATCAGTAAGCAGTAACCCACGTGTTCAATTAACTAACATAACAAGAAAAAATCCAGAACAACCCCCAATGTTTTGCATGCTTATGAGAAAACATCTAGCTGGTTCATACATAAGAGAAATAAAACAAATAGATTTTGATAGAATTATTGAAATTACATTTGAATGCAAGGATGAGTTACAAACTACAGTAAACAAATCTCTTGTTATAGAAATAATGGGCAAACACAGCAATATTATTTTCATGAACTCAGATACTAAAGTTATTATTGATTCAATAAAAAGAGTAGCTGAAAATGTTAGCAGCATACGGCAAATTTATCCTGGCCTAACATACATTTCACCACCTCTTCCTTTAAAGATAAACCCTTTAAATGTAACAAAAGAAGAATTTTTAGAAACTATTAAAAAAGTTAATGATGGAATGTATATTTTTAATTTCATATATATGACATTTACAGGTATGAGTCCTTTCATAAGCAGAGAAATATGTTTTGTTTCTAAATTAAATGAAAGTACGTATATTGGTGAATTAAGCAGTGATGATATTGAAAATGTTTGGAATTCATTTAACACAATAGTTAATAAAATAAAAAGCAAAGAATATTCTTATAATATTTATTTAAATGAAGAATTAAAAATATATGATTTTTATTGTATTAGCTTAGAATATCTTAAAAATTCACATTACAAAACTTTTGATGCTCCAGGTGATTTATTAGATTCCTATTATTTTGATATGGACAATAAAAATAAAATAAATCAAAAAGTTTCAAACTTAATTAAAAGTATCACAACAAAGTTAGAACGTGATAAAAAGAAAGTTGAAAAGCAACATAATGAACTTTTAAGTGCTGAAGACAGAGAAAAATATAAAATATATGGCGAGTTGATAATTGCAAACTTGCATATTGTGCCTGAAAACAACAAAATTAAAGTTTTAAATTATTACGACCCGGAACAAAAGGAAATAACAATACCTTTAGATCCAAAGTTAAATTTAAAACAAAACAGTCAAAAGTTTTTCAAAAGATACGGAAAGCTTAAAAATGCAGAAGAAGAGCTGCAAAAATTCATTGATGTGACAAATGAAGAAATAAAATATTTAGAAAATATCCTATTTTCAATAGAAGAATGCCAAACAGCTGATGATTTAGATGATATATATATTGAGTTGATAAATGAAGGATTTATGAAAAGAAAAAATAAAGTTAAAAAAGCTAAGGAATACAAGCCGGAATTTTTAACATATTTATCTTCAAAAGGCCATGAAATAATGGTAGGTAAAAATAACCTTCAAAATGATTTATTGACATTTAAAATTGGTAAAAAGGAAGACTATTGGTTTCATGCTAAAAACATCCCAGGTTCACATGTTATAATAAGAACTAATGGGGATGAACTTGCTGATGAAGAATATGTAGAAGCTGCAAGCTTAGCAGCATATTACAGCAAATCAAAAAATTCAAGCAGTGTAGAAGTTGATTATACAAAAAAATCAAATGTAAAAAAACCTGCAAATGCTAAACCTGGTTTTGTTATATATGAAACAAATTATTCAATGTTAGTTGAACCAGACATTTCAAACATTAAATTAAAAGTTTAAATTATAAAAAACCAAGAGTTATTTTTCTCTTGGTTTTTTACTGCTTTTTAAATAAACATCAGAAACTGTTGCAATTGGGCAAATTGTACACCAAGTACGAGGTATATATACAATAGCTAAAATTAAACCAATTACAGTAGTTGTCATCATCATTGAATAAATACGATATGATAAGTGAGTGAGCCATGGCACCATATTGCCAAATTCCATAATCTGTGGCAATTCAGCTGGTATTGGAATAAAAATTAAAAACCTTAACATTTCCATCGGTGGAATTGCACCAGATGAAACCTTGAAAGTTGACATAGTGATTATAAATAAATTAATTCCAAAATATGTTAACATGATCCATTTCATATTTCCTTTTATAAAAAACACAGGAGTTTTTCTGCTATGTTCTTTTGTAATTTTACCGCAAGTTGAATAAAGATTAGCTCTTGGGCAATAACCTTGACACCATGTTTTTTTGTTGCTTTTAATAAGTAAGACAAATGGCAATAACATACATATAAAACCTGAAAGGGCAAAATGTATGTTTACAAACCCTAATGCAAAGAATACCAATGTAATTAAAAATAAATATTTATTATTTTTCAAATCAACCTCCAAATTTTATGTTATAAATAATAGTTATTTTATTATATTTATTTACATTAAATATGTCAGTGATAAAATCACAATAAAAAATACTCTGGCTAATAATCGTGACAGAGTATTATCTAATTTTTATATCTTAATTTATTTCTAATTTTATAGCAGAGCCTGTAGTAACTTCAGAAACGCCCATATCACCTATCATTTTAGAAAATGCAGGCAGTTGAAGCACTGTAGAGTAATTTATAATAAGTACATCATCTATATTATTTTCTTTTATTACATCAAAAATATTTTCTGTGAAATAACGCGGATCAGCTACAAATACATCACTGTAATGTGGCAGCAAAAATGGTATAAAAGCATTTCCATATGAATCTTTTATAACAAGTATTTTTTTATCAGTATCAGATTCAACTTTAATATGTGAAAAGGCAGTATCTCCTCCCATGAAAGCTGCATATTTTATATCTCTCTCAAAATAAGAAGGAAAAACAATTTGATTTGCACTCCATTTTGTATCATCCCTATTTATTGCGGTATATTCAACGCTCATCAGCGGTTTATAATACCAAATATCATCTAAATTATTTTCTAATCTTAAGTTTTCTGTCATGTTGTATATTGATCCTAAATATTTACTTTCTGA
>Ga0074193_1000577_pt1 | contig 58339 bp, 48 predicted proteins | sample EPASupsiteHSE605_FD_64523 | JGI IMG/M metagenome (GOLD analysis project Ga0074193, IMG submission 64523) | Bioremediated contaminated groundwater from EPA Superfund site, New Mexico - Sample HSE6-05 | ecosystem: Environmental > Aquatic > Deep subsurface > Groundwater > Contaminated ...
TTTGCTATCGCTTCAATCGCCGGTTCCGACTGGATACCATGGTTAATCGGCTGGCTTATGTGGCATTACGAACCCAACCGGTCCCGCAGCGGTTGCTGAAGCTGGCTGAAGTTCGATGGTAATCAGATTCATGAAACAGCGGGATGGGGGGATATGGCGCGAATGATTTTCAGCTCTTTGTCACCACAGCTCCGGTCCCGGAGCCTTCCACCATGGCACTCATGGGATTCGGGTTGGCGGCACTGGCCTGTTCGCGAAGGCGATTTGAACAGCGGTAACCATCTTCGTCAAGGGGCTACCCACAAGGCAGCCCCTTGCTCCTTTTAGAAAACCGTCGAAGCATTCTCCCCTCTCGCATTGTATGTTCAGGGGGGCGCCGGAAGGGCCCTCCATCCCCTTGTGAAAAAACCTTGGCGCGGTAGCCGGTTTCCATTTGCTGTTGCAGCCCATGCTTGGCTGCTGCTCGTCGGAGGCCGTACACGTTGCGGGGACGCATACGGATTTTCGCCTTTGTGCGTTCGGCTGCAGGTCGCTCAGGTTGCGGAAAGAACTGCGGCGGCAGAGCTGGATTTGGCTCCGCCGCCGCAGTCATGAGGTGGTACTCTGGAAAGGGGTGGTGACCCTAGTTTTTCTCCTTCCAATCGGGCCGCAGGTGCAGCTCGGTCAGTTGCTTGCGCGATACCGGCGAGGGGGCATCGGTGAGCGGGCAGGTGGCCTTCTGGGTTTTTGGAAAGGCGATGACGTCGCGGATGGAGGTCGAGCCGGTGAGGAGCATCATCAAGCGGTCGACGCCAAAAGCGATACCACCGTGCGGCGGGGCGCCGAGTTCCAGGGCACGGAGGAGGAAACCGAATTTCTCCTGGGCCTCGTCGTCGTCAATGCCCAGGGCCTGGAACACGGTTTTCTGCATGGCCGGGCTATGGATGCGGATGGAGCCGCCGCCGATTTCGTTGCCGTTGAGCACCAGATCGTAGGCCCGGCTCTTGACCGCGCCAGGATTGGTCGCCAAGAGGGGCAGGTCATCTTCGTTGGGCGCGGTGAAGGGGTGGTGGACAGCGGTGTAGCGCTTTTCCTCCTCGTCATACTCGAGCAGGGGAAAATCGGTGACCCAGAGGAAATTGAAGACCCCTTCGTCCAACAGCCCCAGTCGCCGGGCCAGCTCCAGCCGCAGTTCGGAGAGAACTTGGTGCACGGTTTTGGCCTTGTCCGCCCCGAACAGAATGAGGTCGCCGGGTTGGGCATCGAGGGCCTGGCCCATGGCCGCAATCTCCGCCTCATTGAAAAATTTGGTGATCGGCGACTGCCACTCGTCGTCCTTGATCTTGATCCAGGCCATGCCGCGGGCTCCGAAGCGACCGGCGAATTCGGTGAGATCGTCGAGGTCCTTGCGGGAGAAGCCGCCGCATCCCTTGGCGTTGATTGCCTTGACCACGCCGCCTTTTTCCACCGCCGCCTGGAAGACCTTGAAGCCGCAGCCTCGGGCAATGTCGGTCAGGTCGACCAGCTCCAGGCCGAAGCGGGTGTCGGGCCGGTCGGTGCCGAAACGGCGCATGGCTTCGTCATAGGTCATCCGAGCAAAGGGCGGTTGCAGATCGACATCCCGGGTAGCCTTGAACAGGTTTTGGATCATGCCCTCGACGATGGTGATGATCTCGTCCTCGGTGATAAAGCTCAGCTCCATATCGATCTGGGTGAATTCGGGCTGGCGGTCGGCGCGCAGGTCTTCGTCGCGGAAGCATTTGACGATCTGGTAGTAGCGGTCCATGCCGGAGACCATCAACAACTGCTTGAACAGTTGCGGCGACTGGGGCAGGGCATAGAATTTGCCAGCGCTGACCCGGCTCGGCACCAGATAATCCCGGGCGCCTTCCGGGGTGGAGCGGGTGAGCATCGGTGTTTCGATCTCAAGGAAGTTGTGGGCGTTGAGATAGGCACGGACGGTCTGCAGGGCCTGGTGGCGGAGGATGAGGTTTTTGGCGATCTCCGGGCGGCGCAGGTCGAGGTAGCGGTATTGCAGGCGCAAGGTGTCGGAGATGTCGATCTCTTCGTCCAGTGGGAAAGGTGGGGGCTCGCTGGTGTTGAGGATGCGGAGTTCGTCGACCAAGATCTCGATGGCGCCGGTGGCCAGCTTGGGATTCTCCATGGATTCAGGGCGCTTGACCACCCGGCCGCGGACGGCGATGACCCATTCGCTGCGCAGTTGATGCGCCTTGGCGTGCACGGCCTCGTTGATTTCGGGATTGAAGACCACCTGGGTGACACCCCAGCGGTCGCGCAGGTCAATGAAAATTACCCCGCCGTGGTCGCGGCGGCGGAGGACCCAGCCCATGAGGGTGGTTTCCTGGTCAAGGAAGGCCGGGCCAAGATCGTTGCAGGTGTGTGTGCGCCGCAGCGCTCCCATTGATTCCATGTCGATTCTCCATAAAAAGGGGTGGCCGGCCGTTTAGGGGCCGGCCCGGAAAAAACTGTCGGGGCGGTGGTTCTGGTGGTATTGACGTGACCCCGGTTCGTGTCAGTTGGTTGCGGTATGCACGGCCTCGATCAGGCGTCGGGCCTGTTCTTCCGGGGCGCCGGTTAGGGCAAAGGGCTGTTGCTCCTGGGTGCGCATGTTGCGGAGGATGCCCTCGCCTCGCGCCCATTCCTCCTCGCCGACGATCAGGGTGTAGCGGGCGTTCACCCGGCTGGCCTGTTTGAGCTGCGCCTTGAGGCTGCGGCTGCTGTAATCGATGGCTGCCTTGGCTCCCTGCCCACGCAGGGCATGGGCCAGTTGGCTGCACGGGGCGAGGGTGGCGCCGCCAAGGGCAGCCAGGAAGACGTCCATGGTGCTGGCGGGAAGTGTACGTCCATCCTGTTGCTCCATCAGCAGGGCAAGGCGTTCCAGGCCCATGGCAAAACCGATGCCGGAGAGCGGTGGCCCGCCTAGTTGTTCGATCAGACCGTCGTAGCGCCCCCCCGCCCCCACGGCCGCCTGGGCACCGAGATCGGTGGTGAGGAATTCAAAGGTGGTGCGGGTGTAGTAATCGAGTCCGCGGACCATGAACCGGTTGAGCTGAAAGGGGATGTGCAGTTCCGCCAGCGCTTCCCGAACCTCCCGGAAATGGCGGTCGCACTCGGGGCAGAGGGCGTCCAACAGGGACGGCGCCTGCTGGACCAGCGCCCTGCAACCCGGTTTCTTGCAGTCGAGCACCCGTAACGGATTGGTGTGGGTGCGGCGTTTGCAGTCGTCACACAGCCCTGCGGTCTGTTGTTCCAGGTAGGTTATCAGCCGTGCTTTGAACGGCGGGCGGCAGACCGGGCATCCCAAGGAGTTGAGCTCCAGGCTCACGGTCAGGCCCAACTCGTCGAGGAGCATCTGCCCCATGGCGATCAGTTCGGCATCGATACGCGGCTCCACTGCGCCGATGATCTCGGCGTCCAATTGATGAAATTGCCGCAGACGGCCTTTCTGCGGCCGTTCGTGGCGGAACATCGGGCCGATGGTGTAAAGGCGCTGCACCGGCTGCTGGACATGGAGGCCATGTTCGATGAAGGCGCGCATGATCGAGGCGGTAGCCTCCGGCCGCATGGTGATGCCTTTATCCGCAAAGGTATACATCTCTTTTTCCACCACATCGGTGGCCTCACCGATGGAGCGGACAAAAAGTTCGGTCTTCTCCAGAATCGGCATGCGAATCTCCTGCAAACCGAAGCGTTCGAAAATATCCCGCGCCCGTTGTTCGATGGACTGCCACCGACCGATATTGTCGGGCAGGATGTCTTTGAAACCGTTAATAGCTTGAATCTTCAAAATAAACTCCGATAAAATCCGTGCACGGCACCGCCTGCTCGCTGCTCATAATGTCGGTGCCAGTAAAAAATATAAAATCTAATCGAGAAAGGGGTGAAAAGTCAAGCCGATGTGGTTTGGTTGTGGTAGAATACCCCGCATTCTATTTTTCCTGAGCCCCGGTTTCCCGAAGAGGTCTCCATGCTTGACAAACAGCGGGGAGCTCGGCATTCTTTCATGTTTTGATATGAACATCCATCGGGAATGTGGAGTGTTTTTGATTTTTTTTCCAGAGAGCAACAACTGACAAGAGGCTTGAATGAAACTGCCAGAACTGAAAATAGGCTCGTTCATCGCAAAAATACCGATCATTCAGGGTGGTATGTCCATCCGGGTGTCGACCTCCGCTCTTGCCGTGCCGGTCGCTGAATGCGGCGGTATCGGCACCATCGGCGGTTCCGGAATCCCGGTGCCCGAGCTGCAGGAGGATATCCGCAAGGCCAAGAAGGCCACCAAAGGGGTGATCGCCGTCAATATCATGTACGCCATGAAGGACTTCTACGAACTGGTGATGGCCTCCATCGAGGCGGGTGCCGACATGATCATCACCGGGGCTGGATTCTCCCGCGACATTTTTAAAATCGGCAAACAGCACAATATCCCTATCGTGTCGATCGTTTCTTCCCCGGGTTTGGCGACCATGGCCGAGAAATTGGGTGCCGCTGCGGTGATTGTCGAGGCGGCCGAGGCCGGCGGGCATCTGGGGACCGATGTGTCGCTGCGCGACCTGTTCCCCTCCATCCGCAAGGTGATTTCCAAAATTCCCCTGATCGCCGCCGGCGGCATCACCAATGGCTTCGAGATGGCTGAAATGATGGACAAATATGGCGCCGACGGGGTCCAGATCGCCTCCCGCTTCGTCCTCAGCAAGGAGTGCTCGGTGTCGCAGGCCTTCAAGGAGGCCTTTCTCAAGGCCAAGGAGGAAGATATTGTGCTGGTGTCCTCGCCGGTGGGGATGCCGGGCCGGGCGATCAAAACGCCGTTTGTCGATAAAATGCTGAAGAATGAAGATATATCGGCCGGGAAATGTCAGTTTAAATGCCTGAAAAAATGCAATTACAAATATTGTATCAGCGAGCGGCTGATGGCCGCCTTCAACGGCGATGTGGAAAACGGGCTGGTCTTTTCCGGGGCCAACACCTTCAAGATGAAGGAGATTCTGTCGGTCAAGGAGATTTTTGACAGCTTTGTCAAGGCAGCGGAATCGGTGTACAAGGAAAAGTGCACTGCCTCTTGATCCGGCGACGCCATTGGACGTGACCCATGATCGCTCCTTTCCTTCGCAACGTGTATGACATCTGAGCCGCTTGAACAGGCGCCCGGTCAGGAGGAGTTTGGGGTGGCGACGGCCACCGTGATTCCCGAGTCGGAACATCCCATTCGCGAACAGCAGCTCGACCGGGAGGCGCTCAAGGTCTTGTATCGTCTCCGTGACGCCGGATTCAAAGGCTATCTGGTGGGCGGCGGGGTGCGCGATCTGTATTTGGGCCGGGTGCCCAAGGATTTCGATATCTCCACCGATGCCCGTCCCGGGCAGTTGCGGCAGATGTTCCGCAACAGCCGCACCATCGGCCGCCGGTTTCGCCTGGTGCAGGTCTTCTTTCGCGGCAATAAGATCATCGAGGTGTCAACCCTGCGGTCGCGCAGTGAGTTTGACATTGAGGGTTCGGAGCAGGTGCTGCCCTCGAACAATACCTTTGGCACCCTGGAGGAAGACGCCTTTCGCCGCGATCTGACCATCAACGCCCTGTTTTACGAGATCGAACAGCACACCATCATCGACTATACCGGCGGGGTGCAGGATCTTGACCAGGGCATCATCAGGGTGGTCGGCGATCCGGACCGACGGTTCACCAGGGATCCGGTACGGATGATGCGGGTGATCCGCCACGCGGCCCGCACTGGTTTTGGTATCGAAGCGGAAACCTTTGCCGCCCTGCAGCGGCACCGGGAGAAGTTACAGCTTTGTCCCCCTTCGCGTATCCGTGATGAGGTGCTGAAGGATCTCCAGTCCGGGGCATGCCGGGCCTGGGCCGAGCTCTGCCTGACCTCAGGTCTTTGGTCGACGCTTTTTCCTCTGTATGATCCCTATGTGCAGGGGGAACAGGATGAACGGATCCGGCGGGAATTGCTGAACATCTTTACCGTCTTGGATCGTCTCCATACCCGCCGGGAAGAAGACGAGCCGGTGAAGATTCCTGAACCGATTCTTTTTGCGTCCCTGCTGCTGCCATGGGCCTGCCAACGGTTCAAGCTGCCGGAAACCAATGTCCGGGGGCAGGGCTTTCACCGGTTGTCCCGGACGGTTCGGGAGGATGTCGATAGTGCCTTTGGCGAACCATTCAATGTGCAACGCATGGCCAAGGAATCGCTGGCCACCTTGCTGATCAACCTCTCGACCTTCCATCATGCCCGGAGCCACGGCGCTGATCCCAAATGGTTGAAGAAGAAAAGTTATTACCGGGATTGCTCCCGTTTTTATGACATCTACCTGGAGTCGCAGGGAATACCGGCGATCACGGCCGAGCGGTTCGTGGTCGAGCACCAGGAACCCGAGGTCGTGGCGGTGGTGGCCCCGGTTCAGGAAGGCGGCGGTGAATCGAGGGCGAGGGGGCGGGGAGGGATGAATCCCGCCTTCAGCAGCACCAAGACCGGGGTTTTCGGGCTTCGCCGGTCAAGGGATTAACCCTCCGAGAGGTGGATGGTTGCGTTTTTTACTCTACAATATCCGCTATGCCGCCGGCCATGGCAGCCGTTTCCATTTTCCCTTCCCCTATGCCGGGTACCTGCGACGTTCTCGGGATAATTTCGATAAGATCCTTGGATTTATCGCTTCGGTGCAACCGGACGTCATGGGGCTGGTCGAGGTGGATGGCGGCTCCTTCCGTACCGGTCAGCAGTGTCAGGCGGAGATGATCGCCGAGCAACTGGGCTATCATCATGTCATCGAAACCAAGTATGGGACCGGTTCGGTGGCCCAGAGACTCCCTCTGCTGAAAACCCAGGGGAACGCCGTGCTCACCCGGATGCCGATCATCAGCCACCGTTTCCACTATTTCGACGAAGGCGTCAAGCGGCTGGTGATCCAGGTTTGCACCGAACACCTGACCATTTTCCTGGTGCACCTTTCCCTCACCTACCGCAACCGGCAGTATCAGTTGGAACGGTTGTACAAGCTCATTCGCGATGTCGACCGCCCGATGATTCTGGCCGGAGATTTCAATGTCCTCTGGGGAATGCGGGAGCTGGGGTTATTTCTCGGCGCCACCGGGCTGATCAGCGCCAATCCCGAAAAGAAACCCTCCCATCCGAGCCGCGCTCCGAAACGGGAGCTGGATTTTATCCTCCATAGCCCCGAGTTGAAGGTGGTCCAGTTCCAGATCCCGCCGGTCACCTATTCCGATCACGCCCCGCTGATCTGCGATTTCGCCTTTTGAGCAGAAGCCTCGATTTCCCAAAACCCTGATTTTCAGCCAGCGGCCGACAGGCCGATGACAGAGCCGTTTCTTCCCGTTATCCCCTTGGTTATTTTGCTTGCCCGGCGGTAGGAAAAAAATTCTGGATCACAGCGGGTACAGCGGCCGGCTATGTCGATACGCTCGGGAAGCACTCCTGCGTCGAGCAACTGCCGGCGGCTGATGGCCCAGAAATCGAAATAGTGCGGCCGGACCTGATATCCGTGCATCCAACTCGGCAATTCCGTGCGGTAATGAATAAATTCAGCGCAACACGGGCCAAGGGATGGGCTGATCACTGCAACCAAGGTGCTCGATGGCACACCATAGTCCACCCGAAGGCACTGAATCGTCTTGCCGATGATGTTGAGCACGCTCCCCCGCCAGCCGCAATGGATGGCGGCGATGGTCTCGTGTTGCGGGGCCGAAAGCAGGACCGCCTGACAATCGGCCTGTTGAATCAGCAGACCGGTACCCGACAGGGTCGAGATCAGGGCGTCGTATCCTTGCACCTCGTGTTTGACATGGGCATGGTCAACCCGAAGAATCCGATCGCCATGAACTTGATGGACCGAAACCAATTGGTGCAGCCCAAGGACCGTCTGGATCCGGGTTCGGTTGGCCTGGACCCGCTCGGGTCGATCGCCGACGTGATAACTGAGGTTGAGGGAAACAAACGGCTCGCTGCTCACGCCACCGGAACGGGTGAACATGCCATGGGGAGCCGTCAGCAGGTGGCTGGTGTAATGAGGGGGCGGCGTCTCTTGCAGGTGCATTTGATCGAAAGAACAACAAAAAAAGGAAGGCTGCATCTGCCTTCCTTTTTTTGTTCAAGAAAAAGGGCGGATGAAAATTAGAAGTAAGCCTCGAACGTCAGGTACACCTGATTGGCGCTTTCAACCGGATTCTGGCCCAGCATCTGCAGTTGGGCTTTTTCGTCATCCAGATCATACGGTTTCATGTTCCAATCGAATCCGCCGGAATAGTTGTAGTCATAAAACTGCCATCCCAGCCGGATAAAGGTCTTGGCATATTTCGAGATCGCCTCTCCGGTGGGCAAGTCATAGATCATATACAATTCATAGGCATTGCCCCGGGTGGCCAGCTTGGACATGTACAGGTCATCGTGACCGGGCGAGAAAGAAATCCAGTACTGCGAACCGTAATTGTACTCGGCACCCAGTTTCAATCCAAGGTTGTCGATATCATACCGCACACCGGCATAAACCGAGTAGCCGTTTTCTGAATCGGTATTCCTCGGGGTTGCGCTGGTGTAGTCATTGAACATGCCGTTCTCGTTCGGATCCGTCCGGCTCCAGCCACCTGCGATAAAGTAGTTCAGGTTGCTGACCTTATCCATATAGACACCACTGGTGTGGTAGATGTTGCCAAGATTGACCTGGTCACCGTACACGCTAGGTGCGCCGAAGCGAACAAGGTCGCTGGTAAAGGCTGGATAATTAAAAAGATTGTAGGCGCCAAAGGTCTGGATGCTAAGAAAGCGTGGGCCTTTCTTCAGGACATCCCAATTGAATCCGGCAAAATCGGTGTCGTCGATGGTCGGGCCGTCGTCGTTTTGCAACCCGTTCTCGAAACCGCGGCCATAGCAGAAGCGGATGCGGCCGTCGCCCAGGGCCTCGACCCCCCAATTATAGGCATACCCAAGGGAAAGGCCGTCAAAGGGATAGTCCATGTAGGCCACCGGGGTAGCCATCCGGTCGTCGTTGTTCATCCGAAGCTGCGCGGGCGGGCCGTCGGAGGTGGGGCGGCGGCCGACCGAAAACCAGACCGGGGCTCCGCCGATATTGTTCCAGTTGACGAAGGCGCGGTCGACATACAGGGCGCTGTCATCGGGGGTCCGGGTGGTGTTGCCGTCAAAAATGGGGAATCCTCCGCCCAAACCATCAGGGGTCGACTGCATGCCCCAGGCCTTGTACATGGCAAGCCGACCTTTGAATTCCACGTCCTCGGTGGCCTTGACCCGCATGTTGAGGCGGAGGCGATTGGTCATAATGGTGTCGTTGCTTTGGTCACCGCCTTCAAACACGCTCTCTGCATTGTAATAATCTCCCCGCGCCCGGAAATCGCCGTCAAACTGGAAGCGGGAGGCCAAATCCCACTGTTCCGATTTTTCTTCGAGCAGGGTGTCCATGGTGTCGACCTTGTCACCGTATTCGGTGATGGTCTCATTCTGCCTGGCCATCTGAGCTTTGAGTTCATCCAGTTGGCGTGACAGCTCATCGATCTTGCGTTCCAGGTCCGCCGGGCTTTTGCCGCCACCGGCAAAAGCAAATGTGGGTAGCGCACAGAGTCCGGCAATGGCCAGTGCAGAAAATTTTTTCACCATTCTTCCCCCTCCTCTCGGTTGATTCACAGGTGTGCCTCGGCAATGATCTCGCTGGTCGGCATTCGGTACTGCAAATAAGTCGTTGATGGCAATAAGTAGAATTCCTGATTGTTAAGCAATACTATCTTGCCTGTTAATTAATGTCAATTGAACAGAACCGTGAGGTTAAAAAAATTGTACTAGCGTGAGGTGGGGGAAGAACCCGGGCAGCGCGATGCTGCCCGGGTTTTGGCGGGAAATTTACAGGTAGGAGAAGGTGGTTTTGTTGTTTTTTCGGCCGATCTTCACCTTGCCCCCCTTGGTCAGGTTGCCGAACAGGATCTCTTCGGTGAGGACATCACCAATCTCCTTCATGATCAGCCGCCGCAGCGGCCGGGCGCCGAAGGCCGGCTCGTAGCCCTCCTTGGCCAGCCAGGAACGGGCGGCTGGGCTCAGGGCAATGGACACCTTTTTGCTGGCCAGTTGCTGCTGCAACTCCAGCACCATCTTGTCGACCACCTTTTCCACGGTTTCGAGTTCCAGCGCCGAGAAGGTGATGGTGGCGTCCAGCCGGTTACGAAATTCCGGGGAGAAGAGGTTCTTCAGGACCTTTTGCTCCTTGCCCTTGGAATCGCCGAGGAAGCCGATGGTCCGTTCGCTCATTTCCCGGGCGCCGGCGTTGGTGGTCATGATCAGGATGACGTTGCGGAAATCGGCCCGCCGGCCGGCATTGTCGGTCAGGGTGGAATGATCCATGACCTGGAGAAGGATGGAGAAGACATCCGGGTGCGCCTTCTCGATTTCGTCGAGTAGCAACACCGTGTAGGGGTGCTTGCGAATGGCGTCGGTCAACAGGCCGCCCTGATCAAAGCCGATATAGCCGGGAGGCGCCCCGATCAGACGGGCCACCGCATGCTTCTCCATGTATTCGCTCATGTCGAAGCGCTCGAAATGGACGGCAAGGGAGGCCGCCAATTGACGGGCCACCTCGGTCTTGCCCACACCGGTAGGTCCGGCAAAGAGGAAGGAGCCGGTGGGGGCCTGCGGATTCCCCAGCCCGGCCCACGACCGTTTGACCGCCTTGACCAGGGCGTCGATGGCGGCATCCTGGCCGAAAATGACCGCTTTCAGTTTGTCCTCCAGATGGAGCAGTTCGCCGGTGTCGCTGCCGGTCGCCTTGCTGGTGACCGGTACCCGCGCGATCTTAGAAACGATCTGTTCGACGTCGCGCACTCCGACCGTGCGTCCGGTCTTGCCGCTCAAACGGAAGAAGGCACCGACCTCGTCCATCACATCGATGGCCTTGTCGGGCAGGAACCGGTCGTTGATGTAGCGGTGCGCCAATTCCGCCGCCGCCTCGACCGCGGTCCGGGCATAGCGGATCTGGTGGTGTTCCTCGTAATGGGATTGGAGGCCGCGCAGGATTTTGCAGGTGTCGGCCACCGAGGGTTCGTCAATGTCGATCTTCTGAAAACGTCGCGACAGGGCCCGGTCCTTTTCGATGTGATTCTTGTATTCCTCGTAGGTGGTGGAGCCGATACAGCGAATGGTGCCTGCTTGCAGCGCCGGTTTGAGCAGGTTGGAGGCATCCATGGAGCCACCGCTGGTGGCGCCGGCGCCGATGATGGTGTGCATCTCGTCGATGAACAGAATGGCCTTGTCTTTTTTCTCGATGGCGGCCACCACCTCTTTCAGCCGCTTCTCGAAATCGCCCCGGTACTTGGTGCCCGCGACCAAGGTGCCGAGGTCGAGCATGTAGATCTCCGCATCCTGGAGCAGGTCGGGGACCAGCTTCTTCGAATCCGGATGGGGTTCCCGCCGGGCAACACTGTCTTCATGGATTCGCAGGGCCAGTCCTTCGGCCATGGCCGTCTTACCCACCCCCGGTTCGCCAACCAGCAGGGGGTTGTTTTTCTTCCGCCGGCAGAGGACCTGCATCATCCGGTACAGTTCCCGATCTCGACCGATCAGGGGATCGATGGTACCCTCGGCAGCTCGTTTGGCAAAATTGACCGTGAATTCGTCCAAGGCATCGGCCGGTTTCGCATCCTGCTTCTTCCTGGAGGGTTGCTGCTGGCCGGGAGGCGGTTGCCGGAGCGGCTCGCTTTGCAGGTATTCAGGCAGGCTGTGGGAGATATACTCCACCACCTCCAGGCGGCCAACCCCTTCGCTGCCGAGAAAATAAACGGCATGCGAGTCGGGTTCGGTAAAAATGGAGACCAGGACATCGCCGGTATCGACCTGTTTCTTGCCGCAGCTCTGGACATGGCTGACCGCCCGCTGCAGGACCCGATTGAAGGCAACGGTTTGCGCCGGTTCACTGTCGGCAGCCTTCATGACCGGCATGCCGGTTTCAAAGAAACGCTCAAGGCGTTCCTTGAGGGTATCGTTATTGCCGCCGCATTTGTCGATGATGTGGCGGGCAAGGTCGTCATGAAGCAGACCGTAAAGCATGTGCTCCACGGTGACATATTCATGGCGATGGCTTTTTGCTTCCTTGATCGCCTTGATCAGGGCGAGTTCCAACTCTTTACTCAACATAATTCTGTTCCTCGATAGGACGACATCGTCCGCCGCTTCTCCGGATTGATCGATGTCCGAAAGGTCGTGCCGTGTTCAACTGTCTTTTTCCAGCGAGCATTTCAGCGGAAACTGATTCTTTCTCGCCATCCGGTGGACAACCGCCACCTTGGTTTCACCGATTTCGCGGGTATAGAGTCCGGCTATCCCCACCCCCTGATGATGCACATTGAGCATGATCCGGGTGGCTTCGTCGGTATCTTTGTGAAAGACCGTCTGCAGGATCATAACGACAAAATCCATGGTGGTGTAATCGTCGTTGTGCAGCAGCACCTTGTACAGAGGCGGCTCCTGCAGGGATTCCCGGTCGGTGGTTTCAATTTTTTCCTGAATGACTGATTCTTCTTTCGCCATGCTTCAACTCAACCGGAGCGATGGTCTGCGCCGCTCTCCGTGGTCTTTCCCCTGATGTTCGTCTCTCCTAGGGGGGACGAGCTGCACAGGCCATGCGTACCGTTGCGGATACCAAAAGGTAACGCAATAATTCATGTTAGTATTTTAATGCCCGCTTTTGTTTTTGCAAGGCCGGTTGGCGGGCTCATCTGTCTTTTGCAAGCTAGCGGGAAAGCATGGAAAGGAGCAGATGCTGCAGGATGGTGGCCGCGGCAACCGGTGATCCCTTGAGCCGCAACTCGGCGTGGAGCAGAAGGTGCAGCCAGGCGGTAAGCATCGGTAGCGGGAAGCCGGCCGCGGTTTTGAACTGCATGTACAGGGCAAAGGGGTGGCCGCCCAACTCTTTTTTCCACCGATCCCGTTTCTTGAGACGGGGCAGGCAGGTCTGCTGAAAGGCGGCGGCGGTCATGGCCGGCTGATAGCGCACCTCAGGTTGTTCCAACAGGGCGCGGTAAAGCAGGAGTCCCCGGACAAAATTGCGCAGAGTGGCTACCACGGCCAAGGGGTGGATACCGTTTTCCTGGAGCCGATCGGCGATGACCAGGGCCTGTTCCAAGTCCTTCCGGGAGAGGGCTGCGGTCAGTTCGAACAGGGCCTCCTGCCGGGTCCGCCCCACGAGAAGATCGAGGTCGTCGCGGGTAATCTGGCGGCGCTCGCCGAGGTAGGCCATCACCTTGCGCAGCTCCATGACCATGGCCACCGGGTGGAACCCGACCCGTTCAAAGAGGAGATCGAACAATGCCGGGGGCATGGTTTTGTCCTGTTCGGCCAGGGTCTGCCGGGCCAGCTCCTGGAGCACGGTCCGCTGCTCCTTCTGCGCCTTGGCCCCTGACCCGCCCTCGACGCTCAGGTCGACCACTGCCTGGTCGTCCTTGAGGAATTTGAACAGTTTTTTCCGCTTGTCGACCTCCGAAGCCAGCAGGATAAGGAAGTTGTTCGGCGGGATGCCGGTGGCCAGGACGGCGGCCAACAACTCCCCCGGATCCGAGGCAGGAGTGGCAGCAGGGCCATGGTCCTTGCCAACTTCCAGATAGGCGCGGGTCCAACTCAGGTCGCCGTCAGGGCGGGCAAAGCCGAAGCACTGCTGCCATTCGGCTGCGGGCATGGTAGTCAGGTCATTGTCCGGGGCCTGCGGGTCAAGGCCGCCGCTGGTCAGCAGGGCGCGGAGGGCACGTCCGGCCTGCTCAGGTTTGGCCTCGGCATGGGCCTTGATCGCCCGGTCCCAGACAGTTTTCGCGATCTGACGGGAGAGAAAGAGCCGGGTATCGGTGACCCGGTAGATCTGGCGGCCCGGCAGGAGGCTGAAGCTGCGGAGTTTGGCCAGCGTGGCACCGCCGTCCTCCTGGTCGCCGTCGATGGGGTGAACCGTGCCGCCCGACCCGCGCAGGAGCGCCTGTTCCAGTTGATCCGCCGCCGTATGGCAGAGATAGCGCTCGCCGAACAACAGAAACACCCGTGAGGGAGTGTCGGCCGCCTGCGCCAGCAGCGCGGGCAGGTTCTCACGGGTGTAGAGCGGCATGTCCGGCCTCAGCCCCGGGGACGCTCGAACCGGTTTTTGGTCATCGTGCCTGAGGCCTGCTGGGTCTCGTCCAGGATTTTGTGGAGGATGGCGGTCAGGGAGCCGGGCAGCAGATAATCCTGTCCCCGGTCCCCCTGAAAGATGGAGGCCGACTGCTGGGCCACCCCCTTCCAGGAGATGGTGGTGGGGTTGGCGGCGATGATCTCGAAGAACATCTTGTTGTAGGGATCGTTGATCAGGGCCAGGCCGGTACCGATGGTGGCAAGGATGTCCACCGAGCTGGAGAACAGCCGGGTCAGGGTGGTGTAGACCTTGACCCCGCCGCAGGAACCGAGACTGAGGAAGCGCTGCTTGCCGCGGAGATCGGCATCGGTCACCCTGCCTTCCTCGATTAGCTTGGTCAGCGGATCGATGATTTGCTCGGAGCGCCAGTAGCTGTGGCCGCGCTGGGCCAGCATTTCATCCTTGGAATGGATGAAACGGTTGAGCATCTCCATCTGGTTTTGCATGTCGGAATAGACGAATTGGGTGTGCACGATGGTGACGTTGCCGACCTTCTTGACAAAAGCCACGGCGAAGTGCCTATCCCGCATCGACTGGAACAGCGAGGCCAGTCCCATGCCCTGCACGGCAGGAGGCGCCGAGCCCACGGAGTACTGCTGCGAGGGCACCAACTGGTAGCCGCTATTGAGCAGCAGGTTGGCGTTGGAGACAAACGATTGCCGGCCGTCGTCGTCGGGGTGGAACATCGAGACCGAACCCAGGCGACCGTCCTGTTTCCATTCGTCAAACGGGGTCACCTGGTAGCGGTCGAGGTTGACCGCGCCGTGGCGGACGATCAACCGGCTGATGAGGGTACGGTCCGCCGGGCCGAGCAGTTCCGGATAGGTCTGGAGATAGTACTGGAGGATGACGGTGACCAGTTTGGCAAAGGCGGCATTTTCGGCCTCGCTGTTCTGGGCCATCAGGCCGATCAGATGCGACCGGGCGTCGGGGGTGAGCACCTTGAGGAGATGACTCAGGGTGGCGGAGAAGAGCAGGATCGAATCTTCGTTCTGAAAGGCCGAGGCAGCCACCAAGCTGAGAATCTCTTTCTGTTTGCCGGCGTCGGCGGGGAAGAAGACGGTCAACTTGCCTTTCTGGGCGCAACTGGAAATGAAATCCGAGACCAGGCGGTTGCCGGGATCGATCGATTTAAGAAAAGCGAGCAGGTCGCCCTGATTCCTGCTCGCAATCCGGGCTTGCAGTACCGGCACGAGGATCTCGCGGAAAGAGGAGTCGTACAGCTCGCTGCCCTGGGCCATGACGGCATAGGCGTTGGCCACGGTCAGGTCGCGGGCGGTCTGCATCCGGGCGGCCGAGGTGGCCTGTTTGAGCATGGCAATGGCCTGCCCCTTGCCGGCGCCGGCAAAACCGCTGAAACGCTCCCTGACCGACGGCACCAGTTCGTTGAACTTGGCCTGGAGTTGCTGCATCGAATAACTGTTGAGGGTGGCCTCGGAAATTTCGTAGCCGTTGGCGTCGGTCACGGCGTGGAGGTTGTTGATCTTCCAGACGACCTCCTCGCCACCATCGTACAATCCTTGGAGCAATACGGTTTTTTGGTGACTGTCGAGTTTGTCGTACTGGGTTTCCTGGATGTTGGTAGGCAGGGCGAAATAACCGACCAGCCAGTTCCAGGCCTCCCGCGACGAGAGCGATTTGTCGGTGAACAGGCAGCGGGCGTTCCAGGCGTCGTCCTGGTGGAGTTTCAGGAGCAGTTCCAGGCCGTCGAGCATGGTTTCGGGGTCCATGCCGGGCACCTTGGCATAGGTCTCCGCCGCCTTGGCCTGGTTGTTTCTGAGCCGCATCAAGGTGGGCATGCCCTTCTGGGCCAGGTCGGCCCGCATCCCCTTGACGGCAAAGAAGGCTCGCGCTGCCCGATTGTTATAGTCATCCATGTTGTTGAGCGTCGAGATCATGGGCATGGCCAGATTGGCGGCCACGCCCTGCATGCCGACATAACTGCGAAAGGCGCGGCCCGCTTCGAAACTCAGTTCCTTGACCGTGGCCAGGCTGGCTATGCCGAGCTTGATGTCGACCGTGCTCAGACTGGCGAAGGCCTCGTAGGTCTGGACCTGCTCATAGGAAAAACGCTCGCGGCCGAGGACCTCGATCGCCGCCTTGGCGTATTCAAAGGTGACGCCGGGTAAGGCGCAAATCTTGCGGAAGATGCGCTGGGCATTATAGTTCATCCTGGGAATGGCGGTCCTGCCGTAGTCGATCTGCTGGCTGGTCAAACCGGGAATATTTTGATATAGGCCGAGAGTTTGCTCGGCGCTGGCCTGGTTGAGTTGGGCGTTTGCCTGAGTCGGTTGGGTGCTTGCCCCGCGAATCGGCGGCACCGGTCCGGCGAGAAGAAGAATCAGCGCGGCCAGAAACGGCAGGGTGCGTGGACAGAGCCGGTGCGACCGGCGACGGAGAGTGTGACGTTGCATGGCGTGAATAGTGGGTTGATGGAATCTGATGGTTTGCACAGATGGCTGCCCTTTATGGCCCTGGTGCTGGCCATGGTTCTGTGGGGCAGCTCGTTTGTGGCGTTGAAGTACAGTTTTCAGGAGATGCATCCCCTGATGGTTATTCTGGGGCGGATGGTGATCGCTTCACTCTGTTTCCTGCCCTTTTTTCGCTCGGTCGCCAGAATGGGCCTGCGACGACGCCATGTCCTGCCGGTGGTGGCGATGTGTCTGTGCGAGCCCTGTTGCTATTTTCTGTTCGAATCGGCGGCCCTGGTCAATACCACCGCCTCCCAGGCCGCGATGATCACCTCGATGCTGCCGCTGCTGGTCGCCATCTGTGCCGGTTTTTTTCTCGGCGAGCGGATCACCGGCCGGACCCTTTGCGGATTCGTTGTCGCCGCCGGCGGCGCGGTCTGGCTCGGCCTGGGCGGCAAGGGGAGCGTGCAGGCCCCGCATCCCGTGCTGGGCAATTTTCTCGAATTCATGGCCATGGTCTGTGCGGCAGGCTATACTATTCTAATGAAACGGTTAAGTAAAGAACTCCATCCGTTTTTTCTCACCGGATTGCAGGCCTTTGCCGGCGCCCTGTTCTTTGCCCCGGCCCTGCTGCTGCCGTCGGTGCGGGCCGCTTCCCTGTCAATGCACGGGTGGCTGGTGGTGTTGTACCTGGGAACCGTGGTCAGCGTCTGCGCCTACGGGCTGTACAACTTCGGCATCAGCCGGATTCCGGCCAGCCAGGCCTCGGCCTTTGTCAACCTGATTCCGGTCTTCTCCATCATCCTGGGTTTTCTTATCCTGGGGGAGCGGCTGACCTTCTGGCAGTGGATGGCCTGTGCCCTGGTGTTCGGCGGGGTGCTGCTGAGCCAGGACAGCGCACCTGGGAACAAGGAGGCGGCATGAACAGAACTCTGATCCTCATCGGCATCGGTTGCATTGTCGCCGGTTTGCTCTGGCCCTGGCTGCGCACGCTGCCACTCGGCCGTCTTCCCGGTGACATCGTCATTGTTCGCGACAATGTCCGGTTCATTTTTCCCCTCACCAGTTGCCTCGTGGTCAGCGTGGTGCTCACGCTCCTTTTCTGGCTCTTCCGGAAATAGCTGTGGTGCCGCATCTGCTCTCATCGTCCCGGACTGCCCCGGCGCCCGAAGCGGAGATGCCCCTCGCGGCCCCGGTGAGCGGCGGCTGGTGCCAGCGATGTCAGTCGATGCATGTCTTGCCCGCCAAACCGGCTTGGGAGGAATGCCGGGCGTTGATGGACCTGCTGCGGGATCACCGGCGGCTCGACTGGCATCTGCCCACGGCGCAGGCCGATCCCCGCTGCTCGACCGATCCCCTGTTCGGCGAGGCCGGGGGCAAGATGTTCGGCGTCCTGTGCTGCCGGGACGCGCGGGGCGCACCGGTGGTGCTCCGCGCCTTTTCCGGGCAGTTCAACGGCTTGTGGCAGGTCGATGGCTGGGTGGGGCCGATCTTCGATGTCGCCGCCTTTGCTGATCTCGTCCGGGAGCCTGAACAGGAAATCAAGCGGCTTGGGGCGGCGATGGTGTCGTTGCCCACGGGGTCGAACCGGCGGCGGCAATGCCTCCGCGAACGGAGGACGCTTTCCCGGCACCTGATGCGGGAGATCCACGACCTCTATCGGTTGATCAATTTTCGCGGCGAGGTGTTGCCGCTCGCCCACGCCTTGCACGGCGACGGTGCCCCGCCCTCGGGCACTGGCGATTGCTGTGGGCCGAAACTGCTCCATTATGCCGCTGGCAACGGATTGCGGCCCGAGGCTATGGCCGAATTCTACTGGGGCCGGGGCAATGCCTCGGTCACCAGGACGCATGGCCGATTGTATCCGGCCTGTAGCGCAAAATGCGGCAGGATCTTGGGATTTCAACTGTGCGGGCTGCAATGAACGGGCAGGCGTTGGTGCGGATAGTGTATCAGGACCCGGTGATCGTGGTGGTTGACAAACCAGGCGGCCTGCTGGCAGTGCCCGGACGGGGCGCCGAGAAGCAGGATTCGGTGGCCTTGCGGGTGCGGCGGATGCTGCCCTGGTGCATCGAGCAACCAGCGGTGCATCGCCTGGACATGGACACCTCTGGTTTAATGGTCCTGGGGTTGACCGGAGCGGCCCATCGCCACCTCTCGCTTCAGTTCGCCGAGCGCCGCGTGGGCAAACAGTATCTGGCCCTGCTTGAGGGGCTGGTGGCGGAAGAGGCGGGGGAGATTGCCCTACGGTTCCGGCTTGATCCGACCAACCGCCCCACCCAGGTCTATGATCCGGTCCAGGGAAAGCTGGGCATCAGCCGCTGGCGTAAAGTCGAAACCCGAGGCAGCCGCACTTTGGTGGCCTTCTCACCGCTGACCGGGCGGACGCACCAGCTCCGGCTGCATGCCAGCCACCCCCTGGGCTTGGGCTGCCCCATTGTCGGCGACCGGCTCTACGGCACCGGACAACCCGGCGATCAGCTCATGCTGCATGCCGCATGGCTGCAATTCGAGCACCCGGCAACCGGGCAAACTCTGACTTTCTCCTTGCCTCCATCCTTCTGATTGCCACCGACTTCCGGAATCCGCCGCTCTTATTGGGTGGTGGGTGCGGCGGGACAATGGCTCTCCACGCCGGTCAGGCGCAGGGCCATGCCGGGCAGTACCCTGCGGGGATCGGCGATCTGGTCCCGGTTGAGCTGATAGATTTTTTGCCACGAGGGTTCATGGCAGAATCGCCGCACGGCAATCAGGCTGAGGGAGTCGCCGGGCTGTACCGTGTAGAAGTCGGGCCGGTGTTGCTTGGTTGCTTCGTCTGCAAGCGGCTGCGTCCCGGTTGTGGCTAGGTTTTCGGACGGAAGCAGGGGGGCAGGGGGCGATTGCGGCTGTTCGTTGGGTGGCGGCGTCGCCGGCACCGGGGGTGTTTCCGGTAGTGTGAGCACCGAAAGGGCGGGTGCCGGTGCTTCTTGAGAGATGGCGGTCTGCTGGGCTGCGATCGGCACGGGTTCCGGGGGCGTCGGTTTTTCCTCCGGTGGTGTTTCTGAAGGTGTGGTGGCTGGCGATGCGGGAGCTGGCGCGACCGGAGGTGTGACGGGCTGCTGGACCGCTATCGGCGTCAGCTCCTCTGGCGCCGTTTTCTCCGGCAACGACACCTGCGGTGGCTGGGGCCGGGTCAGCAGCAGGAAGAAGGCCACGGCCACGAGGCCTGTCGCCAGGCTCGCCCCGAGCAGCGCCAGGATTCGCTTTCGAGCCGACCCTTCCCTCGGCGGCGACGATGTTCGGATTCGCTGGCTCCTTCGCTGGACCGCCCGGGTCAGCAGCAGGGCCTCGTCCATGCGCCTGATGTGTTCCCGGATGCCGGGAAAATCGACGGCAACATCCAGAACGGATTCATACAGCGCCTTGGCTTCCTCGATCTTTCCAGCCTGCTCCATTGCCTCCGCACGGGCAATCAGCGTCTCCGCCTTGCTCTGCCGTTGTTCGATTTCCAGGTTGCACGCACGCAGTTCCTCGGCGTCGAGGGAGGGCCCTCCCATGGTGAGCAGGGTTTTGGCCTCCACAATCCGGCCGGTGGCGATCATATCCTGGATGGTTGCTACGGTAACGGTGTCCACCTGTGGGCTCCTTGAAGGTGTTGACTTTGCAAGGAAGCGTAACGGCCGGCCAGGCTCTTTGTCAAGGCGGCGAGAAAATCTGGACAATAAAAAAAGGGGAGGTGCTCGTGGAGCACCTCCCTTGGGAAAACACCGGGAATCGAAGGAATCGATTATTTGATATGATCGGTGACCGCGGCTCTCTCGCCTTGTAGCTCGGCTTCGGTCTTTTTGATCATCTCGCGGCTGTAGGCGCTGATTTCCAGACCCTCGACGATCTTCCAATCGCCGCCTTCGCAGATGATCGGGAAGGCGAAAATCAGATCCTCGTCCACGCCGTAGGGGTTGCCCTTGCTGAACACGCCCATGCTGACCCACTTGCCGTTGCTGCCCAGGGCCCAGGTTCTCATGTGATCAACCGCGGCGGAAGCGGCGGAGGCGGCGGAGGAAGCGCCACGGGCCTTGATGATGGCGGCGCCGCGTTGCTGGACGGTGGGGATAAAGTCGTTCTTGTTCCACTCGTCGCTGACCAGGGATTTAACTGCCTTGCCGGCAGCGGTGGCGTAGCTGATGTCCGGATACTGGGTGGCGGAATGGTTACCCCAGACAACGACCTTTTCCACCTCGGTGGAGTGGCAGCCGGTTTTTTCGGCGATCTGGGACATGGCCCGGTTGTGGTCCAGACGCATCATGGCGGTAACGTTGCGCGGATTGATTTTCGGGGCATTCTTCATGCAGATCAGGGCGTTGGTGTTGGCCGGGTTGCCGACAACCAGGATTCTGACATTGGGGCTGGCGTTGTCGCTCAGGGCCTTGCCCTGGACGGTGAAGATGGCGCCGTTGGCGTTGAGCAGGTCGGAACGCTCCATGCCCGGACCACGCGGCCGGGAACCGACCAGCAGGGCGAAATCGACATCCTTGAAGGCGACATTGGGATCGTCGGTGGCGATCACGCCGGCAACCAGCGGGAAGGCGCAGTCATTGAGTTCCATCAGCACGCCCTGGAGGGCGCCCATTGCCGGGGGGATTTCCAGAAGCTGGAGGATGACGGGCTGATCCGGTCCGAGCATGCTGCCGCTGGCGATGCGGAAAATGAGGGAATAGCTGATCTGGCCGGCAGCTCCGGTTACTGCTACACGTACGGGTGCTTTCATTTGTTTTCTCCTTGTGGTTGAACCGAACAATTAGTAGACCAAAAAATTTGGTAACCTACCGTAACGTTGTCATGCGTTTCCTTGTCAAAGGAATGTCGAGCAAGAAGTGTGTACCTTTGTGAAGCATGGTCTGGCAATGGAGATGAAGAACAGGAATGTTTTGGAGGTGGCCTGGGAGGCCCGGACGGGAAACGGGTCGGGGTGGGACACGTTTCCGGGAGACGGAAGAAATGTGAAGAATTCTTGAACGCTCCAGCCAAAGAGACAAATCCCCTTTCAAATCCGCCGTTATTGATACAAATCAACGGATAAAAAGTCAAGCGCTCTTTACGGGAATGCGCGTTGCCCGGCAATCGAGAAATTTTTCAGCAAAAACGGGGGTAACGGTCGGCGATCACCAGCATCAGGGTCTCGTAGGTGAACCCCCAGATAAAACCTTCGGTGGCCGGGATACAGGGGAACAGGACCTCCGGGCAACGCGGGCTCATCGGTCGCTTGATAATATTTGTCGCATCGCCGACATAGTCGAGATCGAGCCATTCATGACAACTGATTTCCGCGGTTTGCAGTCTGATGGCCGGTTGCCGGGGCAGTTCGAAAAGATAGGTGGTGACCGGAACCGGTTGATTGAGATGGTTGCCGGCGTGACGGACAGGGTATTCTTTGACCAGATGCTCGGGGGAGAGACGGATGCCGCACTCTTCGAAGGTTTCCCGGATGCACGTCGCCAGCAGGGTGGAGTCGCTGTCGTTGCGCCGCCCCCCGGGGAAGGCGTAATGGCCTGACCAGGGGTCCTGCGGGTTGGCTTTGCGTTTGAGCACCAGTACTTCGGGGGTGGGGTTCTGGGTGACGATGGTGGCCACCGCCGCTTCACTGTTGCGTAAGGATTCCATACGTGTCTTTATAACAAAAAATCGGCCGGTATGCCAGGGGCCGAGGAGGCGAAAGTGTCGCGGAGAAGCCACCCCATGTCCTTCTAGGGTAGAAGTATTTGTATGCGGCAACAAGTACAACAATTGTATAAATAAGTCTTTTTTTAGTGTTTTCCAGGTGGAGAAAAATTTTTACTCCATCCGGGCGCGCAATTGCATGGCCTGGTGTGATTATTTTGAGGCCCTTGTCCCTGTTCAATCCTGGGGCGGTGTCAATCGTCTCTTCAGCCTGACCCGAATATCGACGTTCTCGCCAGAACGATCGGCCGGTTGGAGCTGATTTCCTTGCCGGTTCCGCTTCATCCCGATTTTTGGCTGTTCAAAAGGTGATTTTTTTTCGATACTGTCGTTGGGGGAAGAACCGCACGGACGTATGTCAACCTGAACAAACAATGAGCAAAGAGGGGGGACGGGGTGAATACGGATTTTATGGAGCGAAGACGGCATATTCGCGTGTATTTTGCAACCATGGATGAAATGGGGTGTGAATTCAGCAATGGCATCGGGGCGGTCGAGGTATCGACGGCATCGGTCCTTGATCTGAGCCTGGGGGGGCTCCATCTCGCGATGAGAGGCGATTCCGAATATGCTGTCGGTGATCGGGTCACTTTGTCCCGGTTGATCCATCGGACCGGTCCGGTCAGTGAAGAAGAGATCCCCATGGAGGTGCGCTGGGTTTTTGCCCCGGAGGAGGTCAGCCGAATCTACATGGGTTGCCGATTTTTCGATCTGCCGGAAGAAAGCCGGCGCAGCATTGCCAATCTGATCAGTGTCAAATTGCTCGAAGCCAGTTCCGCCAGGATGGGCAGCGCGCACCGGTAAGCAGTGACCGCGGTGTGATGGCCCTTACCCTTGACCGCCGGAAGAACACAAAGAACGGGGGCAATGCATGACCACGGCCGAGCAACCATATCAGGGCTTTGAACAGGGGCCGATCCGGCCGCCCAGTGAGAGCGGCAGCCTGCTCATCCGGGTGACCCGGAACTGTCCCTGGAACCGCTGTACCTTCTGCGGCCTCTACAAGGGCGAGCGGTTCAGCCAGCGGCCGCTGGCCCATGTGCTGCGGGATATCGATGCGGTACGCCATGCCCTTGCCAGGCTGCGCGGGGATACCGGTTCGGTGCCGCTCGGTGCCTATCCGGACGGAGGCGATTGGCTGGCCATGCACGCAGCCCGCAACTGGCTGTTGGCGGGCGCCAAATCGGTCTTTCTCCAGGATTCCAACAGCCTGATCGTCAAGCCGGATCACCTGGTCGTTATCCTCGACCACCTCAAGACCGCCTTTCCCGGTATTGAACGCATCACCTCCTATGCCCGTTCCCAGACCATTGCCCGGATGAATGAGGTTGCTCTGGGGCGTCTCGCCGCCGCTGGACTCAATCGCATTCACATCGGTCTGGAATCGGGTTGTGATCAGGTGCTCGCGCGGGTGCACAAGGGGGCGGACCAGGCAACCCATGTCGTGGCGGGCCGTAAGGTCAGGGCCGCCGGGATTGAACTCTCCGAATACTACATGCCCGGCCTCGGCGGACGGATGTTGTCGCGCCAGCATGCCCTGGAAAGCGCCGAGGCCCTCAACCGGATCAATCCGGACTTTATCCGGCTGCGCACCCTGGCCCTGCCCGATGGGCTTGCCCTGGCACAAGAACAGGCCGGCGGCGGCTTTGGCCAAATGGGCGACCGGGAGATCGCCGAAGAGCTGCTGCTCTTTCTCCGCTCGCTCGCCGGCATCACCAGCCGGGTGAAGAGCGACCACATCCTCAACCTGTTCGAGGAGATCGACGGCGTGTTGCCCGCTGATCAGGAGCGGATGCTGGCCGTGATCCACCGGTTCCTCGCCATGGACCCGGAGGAGCAGGTGCTCTACCAGATCGGCCGGCGGACTGGCCTCTTCCGACGGCTCGACGATTGCCGCGATCCGGGACTGTGCCGGCAGGCGCAAAAGTATGTCGAGCAATGGATGGTCACTCCCGAAAACGTCGATTCGGTCTGCAGCGAGCTGGTCAAGCGGTTTATCTGAGAAGAACGCGGCTGTCGCCCTGGGTGGGAATAAGGAGGCCGTTGACCGGAGTCGGATTGAAGAAAGTCTACATCGAAATCACCAACCGCTGCAATCTGGCCTGCCCGTTCTGTGCGGCGAGCAGCCGCGCCCAGGCGGCGATGCCTGCGGCAGCCTTTGCCGAGGTGCTGCGCACACTCACCGGCGTCACCCGCTATATCTCCCTTCATGTGCTCGGCGAGCCCCTGCTTCATCCCGAGTTCGATCGGCTGCTGGCTCTCAGCCATGAACACGGCATGCAGGTCAATCTCACCACCAATGGCACCCTGCTGGGCCGCCATCGGCACGCCCTGCGCACGGCTCCGGCCCTGCGGCAGATCAGCCTCTCCCTGCACGGCCTGGCGCAGTTGGAACAGGGGACGGCCGAGGCGCATCTGCGGGAGATCATCGATTTCGCCCAGGAGGCGAGCCGCGCCACCGCCCTCTATATCAGTCTGCGACTCTGGAATCTGCGGGCGGGGGAAAGCGGCGAGAACAGCGGCTGGAACGCCTGGCTGCTGCAGCACCTGACCACCGCCTTTGCCCTGCCGCCGCTGGCTATCGCCGATCTGCGATCCGGCCGCGGCCTTCCCCTGGCGGCCAGGGTCTTTCTCAATCCCGAACCGCCCTTCGCCTGGCCGCAGCCTGCCGGGCCTGATCTTGGCGGGCGCGGGTATTGCCGCGGGTTACGCGATCATATCGCCATCCTGGTGGACGGCACGGTGGTGCCCTGTTGTTTGGATGCCGATGGGCGGCTCGCTCTCGGTAATATTTTCAGTCAATCTCTGGACGATATTCTCGCCGGTCCCCGCGCCCGGCGGATGCGCGAAGGTTTCGGCCATCAGCATCTGGTCGAGCCGCTCTGTCGCCGTTGTTCCTATCGGTTGCGGTTTTCCCCATCGCAGAACTGATCCGCCTCGAAAAAATTCTGTTTGCCTTTTCCTCCGCCCCCTTTTTCGGCCCTGTTGCACCCTTTGATAGGGAGGCCCCTTGCCGTGGATGTCGATTCATTCCGCCGGCGTTTCGTCTTTGGCCTTGAGTTGGTTTGAGCGTCTTGCTACCATTTTTCAAGCTGATTTTTTTCAACAAACGACCGGAGATAGACCATCGTGCCCTCAACCCCTTTCGCAGAAACGTACCGGACGGCAGGTTCTCTCTGCGCAGCCTTCTCCGGGTTGCGATGGACGGAACAAGGAATCTTGTCCACGCTCCTGGTGGCGTTTCTGCTCATTTTTCCCGCTTTTTCCCAGATCTCCCTTGGAGATGAACGTGCTCTGGAAACAGTCCGCGTGCAGCTCAAGTGGCGACATCAGTTTCAGTTTGCCGGTTATTACGCAGCTATTGAGCAGGGGTTCTTTCGCGAGGCCGGTCTGCAAGTTGAGCTCTTGCCTGGCGAACCCGGTCTCAATCCTTCAGACCCGCTCCTCGCCGGGGAGGCCGAATTCGCGGTGACGTCGCCGTCCGTGCTCCTGGAGCGGCAACAAGGACGGCCATTGGTGGTCGTGAGCTCTGTTTTCCAGCATTCGGCCAACGTCATCCTGACCAAAAAGGAAAAAGGGGTGTCCACCCCTAAGGATTTGATCGGCAAACGGGTAATGATCACGCCCCAAACCGATCCGGAACATCTTGCCATGTTGGCCAACGAAGGGGTTTCCCTCCAATCGGTACGTGTTCAACCCCACAGATGGACGGTGGACGATCTCGTTGCCGATAAAATAGATGCGCAAACCGCCTATGTAACCAACGAACCCTATCTTCTTGGAAAGCAGGGCGTAGAAGCTGTTTTGATCAAGCCGGTGCGGTACGGTATCGACTTTTACGGCGACTGCCTCGTCACCACCGAGCATGAGGTGCGGGAGCGACCGGATCGGACCGAGGCCTTTCGCCGGGCGGTGCAGCGGGGTTGGTCCTATGCCCTGGACCACCCCGAGGAGATCGGCCGCTTGATCCTGGCCCGGTATTCCCGGGAAAAATCCCTGGAGCATCTGCTGTTCGAGGCCGAGACCATGCGGGGGCTGATCCAGCCGGAACTGGTTGAGATTGGTTATATGAACGTCGAGCGATGGCGCCACATTGCCGACACCTATGTCCGGCTCGGCATCATGCCCGCCAACTACACGCTCAAGGGGTTTCTTTATCCCGAACTCCGGGAAGAGATGGCGGCCGGTAAGCAGGAAAAGGTCTATTTTTTCGTTACTGTTCTTGGATGCGTGCTGCTTTTGGGGTTGGGCGTGGGGGTGGTCCTGTTGATGTTCAACAGTCGTTTGAGCCATGAGATCGACAGACGGACGGCAGACCTGGCTGCCAGCGAGCAGAATTTCCGCGCCTTTTTCGAGATGGCCAGTGTCGGGGTCGCCCAGGTGGACGCCCTGAGCGGCACATTTCGCCAGATCAATAAGAAATACTGCGAGATCGTCGGCTACTCCGAAGAGGAGATGCGGCAGCGCAGCTACCGGGATATCACCCATCCTGAGGATCTTGAGCTTGACCGCCAGCAGCGGCGGGACCTGGTGATCGGCAGGATAGCCGAGTTTACGGTTGAAAAACGCTATCTGCGCAAAAACGGGACCGTGGTCTGGGTGATCGTGACCGTCTCGCCCCTGTGGCGGCCCGGCGAGAAGCCGGAGTGTTGTCTGGCGGTGGTTCGGGACATCACCAAGCGAAAGCGGGCCGAAGAGGAGCTGGTGTTCGCCGCCAAGGTTTTCGAGCATTCGATCGAGGGCATTGTCGTCACCGATAAGGACGGCAAGATTCTGCGGGTCAACCCGGCGTTTTCCCTGATCACCGGCTATACCCCCGAAGAGGCCATCGGCCAGAACCCGAGGGTGCTCAAATCGGACCGGCATGACGTTGCCTTTTATCAGAAGATGTGGGAACAGTTGGGCCGGGAAGGGCAATGGAGCGGAGAAATCTGGAACCGGCGGAAAAGCGGGGAGGTGTACCCGGAGTGGCTCACCATCAACGCGGTGCGCAATCCCTATGGCCAGATCACCAATTACGTCTCCATTTTCCATGACATCACCGAGCTGAAGCGGCAGCAGGAGGCGCTTGAACATCAGGCCCAGCACGATGCCCTCACCGGCCTGCCCAACCGGGTGCTGTTCAACGACCGGTTGGAGATGGCCCTGGCCCGGATGCGGCGGAAGAAGACCCGACTGGCGCTGTTGTTTCTCGATCTTGACCATTTCAAGAACATCAATGACGGTTTTGGCCATGCTGCTGGCGACAACCTGCTGGTGGAGTTGTCCCAGCGCCTGCAAGGCCACCTGCGGATCGGCGACACCCTGGCCCGCCAGGGAGGTGACGAATTTCTGGTGCTTCTGCCGGAGATCGAGAGCGTCGAGGATGCCGGCCTGATTGCCACCCGTCTGCTCGAGAGCCTGCACGCGCCTTTTTTTCATGGCGACATCGAGTACTTCGTCACCGCCAGCATCGGGGTGACGATCGCGCCGGACGACGGCAGCGCGGTCGATGTCCTGGTCAAGAACGCCGACATGGCCATGTACCGGGCGAAGAATCTTGGCCGTAACTCCTACCAGTTCTTCACCCCGGAGCTGGACGCCCAGGCCCATCGCCGCCTCTTCCTGGAGGCGAAGTTGCGCAAGGGGATCGAGTTGGGAGAGTTTGAGCTGCACTATCAGCCGCAGGTGCACTGTGGGACGGGTGCGGTCGTCGGGGCCGAGGCCCTGATCCGGTGGCGGCACGAGGGAGCGTTGATCTCGCCTGCTGAATTCATTCCCCTGGCCGAGGAATCGGGGTTGATTCTCCCCCTGGGAGAATGGGTATTGCGGACAGCGGCCCGGCAGATCAAAGGCTGGCAGGATGCCGGGTTCCATCTCGATGTGTCGGTGAATGTCTCGTCGCGACAGTTCGCCGGTCAAGCGCTGCCCCAGTTGCTGCGGGATGTGCTTTCGACCACCGGGCTGCGGGCGGGCCGGATCTATTTTGAGATCACCGAATCCATCCTGATGGACGATATTGTCCGGGCGCAGCGGATATTGGAGGAACTGCGGCCGATGGGGGGGAAATTCTATCTCGACGACTTTGGCACCGGCTATTCCTCGCTCTCCTACCTCAAGCGTCTGCCGTTGGACGGGCTCAAGATTGACCGGTCCTTTATCCGCGACCTCGATGCCGACGCCGACAGCAGGGCCATCGCCGCGGCGATTGTCTCCCTGGCAGAGACCCTGAACCTGGCCGTGGTGGCCGAGGGCGTGGAAACGGAGGCACAGTTGGCAATCCTTCAGGCCATGAGCGACACCATGATCATCCAGGGCTACCTGGCCAGCCCGCCGGTCCCGGCGGATCGGTTTGCGGCTTTGCTTGAGGGGGGAAGGGGGCTTTTGCCGGATGGCGTCGAGTCGCTCGGAACAAAAGCGATCTGACCGCTCCAGAAACCGTGTCTCGAACAAGGTTCAACGAGATGCGGGAGCCCCCCGCCATCATAGGTGGCCTCCTCCGGGCAAGGCGCGAACTGCTTCCCAACACTCAGCAACAATAATTCGGGTAAACTGATTATCCGCACCCTGTCCCTGGCCGCCGTCATCAGCGAGGAATAGCACCAATTGCAGGGGCATACTATGGTGTCAAGGTTGTCTGCTTGTGCCCGTTCGATGATTTGTTCAGCGGATTGCTTGCAGCACATGGCCTGTGGGATATCCACCAGCGTCAACCCTTGTATGGCACCCAACCGCTGCCGATAGCGGCTCCAGTTCGTTTTTGCTTCGGGGTACATGCTACGGAAAACGGTATGGCATCCTGCAAAATACCCCATGACGGTCGGGGCAATCTCAAGAGGGGACTGCTCAAGGTGGTCGATGATCAGGTCCGCAATGGCGACATGGTCGCCAGCGGTGTCGCTGAAGGTGTGCCGCGCAGCATGGACACACCCCGCGCAGCAGTAGACCAGTTTGGTGGCTTCCTTGTGCCGGGCGAGATCGAGATTGAGTTGGATAAACTCTCTGCCCCTGTCCATAACGGCGCCGCGCTGTTCATCCGAAGCCGCCATGACGAGAGGCGCCCCGCAACAATACTCCCGGTCGAGATAAGTGTACTCTATTTTTAACAAATCCAGTAGACGAAGGTAATCTCGCACCAGAAACGGCGTGGTGAACGGTCGGTAGCAACCGAATATGACGCAGTTTTCGGCCTTGATTTTTGGCTGGGCAATCCCATGGGCCGCCAATACTCCCGCTCTGAGCACCGGAATCGCCCCATGGTTGCCAGCGGTGCGTATCGTTTCAATCTGTTCGTCGACAGTGCGTCCGCAGGCCAGTGACTCAGCGGTTGTTTGCCAAGCATTCAAACGATGTGCCGTGGTCATGTTTACCCCTCCCTGGCTTTTGCTGGTCCTCTTTTCCGAGCGAAGCGAGCAGGCGCAGTATTCCCCTGATCGCACTGTGAAATGGCTCCTCCGATCCTGCCGCTTTGGACAGGACATATCCCCCTTGCAGCACTCCGATGATGGCGGCTGCAATCTCATCGCCGTTGAGATCGGCGACAAACTCGCCCTGCGCCTGCCCTTCGGCGATCACCTCCGCCAAGCGCTTCCGCAACCACTCGAAAGCCTCGTCCAACGGTTGGCGCAAAGACGGGCTGGCCAAGATGTCGGGGTCCTGGGTTAGGCGGCCAAGTCGGCAGCCGCGCAAAATATCCCGTTCACGGCGCAGAAATCCCTCGATCCGTTGGAATGCGCTTCCGCTTCCCGAGAGCTGTACCTCGCTGAGTGCCTTCATCTGATCGGCGCTTCGGCGGATTGCCTCCAGCGCCAGATCCGGCTTGCCGGAAAAATGATGGTACATGCTGCCTTGCCCGGCCTCGGCCAGTTGTTGCACGGCCTTCGGGCTGGTTCCGACATAACCGCGGTCCCAAAGCAATTCCTGCATGCTTTCTATCAATCGTTCTCGTGTATTCATATTATGAATGTACATACTGATAGGTACAATTGCAAGCGCAATTTTAGAAGGAGAGTTTTTTCGGTACGATGGGCAGCAGGAGAAGATGCCTGCCGCGCTGTTATGGTACGAAATAGGCGGTGACGACGGATTGAAAAAGGTGTCCAGTTAAGGCCGAAACACGGGAGACATGAAAAACGGCGAGAGGAATGGCCCCTGTCAATCTGTTCACACCGCTCGCCTTGCAGGTGTCGGATGGTGTTCCGGGCCGCCCGTCCCAGCCACGGCCATCGGAACCCCATATTGCGCAATGTCCTTGCCGCTACATCTTGCGGTACAGCGCCAGTACCCGCTCCTTGGTCATGATCTGCTGCCAGTCCTTGCCGAAGCAGTTTTCCCACAGCGGGGCCAGGCCCAGGGCCACGTTGGCCATGGTGTCCAGGGCCTGGTCGTCGAGGTCGCGGGTCAGGTTGCGCGGCAAATGAATGTCGTGCTTTTTCATCATCTTGCGGAATTCCCTGACCCCTTCCGGATAGACATCCTCCAGATAGTCGAAGGTGATGCAGCAGCCGATGCCGTGGTGGGTGCCGAGGACGAAGGAGAGGCCGTAGGACAGGGCGTGGCAGGCGCCGACCTGGGAGTAGGCGATGGACATGCCGCCGAAGTAGGAGGCCATCATCAGCTTGTCGTCCTTGTCCGGATGATCCTCCAGGAAGACCTGGCGGCAGAGCTCGATCGACTTCTCGCCGTAGGCACGGCTGAATTCGTTGAGAAAGGTGCCCTGCAAGGATTCGACGTCGTGGATGTAGCAGTCCATGCCGGTGTAGAACCACTGGTCCTTGGGCACCCCGGCCAGCAGTTCCGGATCGAGCACGATCTGGTCGTAGAGGGTGTAGTCGGAGTTGATCCCCAGTTTCTTTACCGGCCCGGTGAGCACGGTGGTGCGCGAGATCTCGGCGCCGGTGCCGGCCAAGGTGGGCACGGCCGCATGGTAGACCGCCGGGTTCTTGATCAGGTCCCAGCCCTGGTAGTCGGCGGCCGAGCCGGGGTTGTTGAGCAGCAGCGAGATCGCCTTGGCGATATCCATGGTGGAGCCGCCGCCGATGCCGATGATGCCGTCCGGTTTGCACGGGTTATAGGCCTGAATCTGGGCGACCAGTTGGTCGATGTAGCCGGTCTTGGGTTCGTCGGCGACATTGACCGGCAGGAGCAGATCGCCCTGTTGCATCGGCAGCCGGCCTTCGAGGGCGCGGCCCGTGAAGACGTCGTCGAGGACGAAGACCATGTACGAATCGGGAGCAACCCGTTTGGGCCTGAGGATGTCTCCCAGTTGATTGAAGGAGCCGCGGCCGAAAATGATGTTGGGGACTATTTTGAAATTTCTGTACATCGGATAAGGTACCAAATGAAGGGAATGAAGTGTTGGCCGGCGGGGCAAAAAAATAAAAAAAGCCTTCATGCCGGCGGGTGAGGGTGAACGTCCCATCTCTACCAGATGACGGCCTAAATCTCAACAATGATGTGGACTTCCGGGCTCGGGGCGCTGACTCCGGCCGCAACGGGCAGAGGTGAGCAATGAAGGAAATCGAGGCCTTGACCAGGGAGCTGTACGCCGACATCCCGGTGGGCACCCTGTACCATTACACCACCTTCAGCGGCCTGCTCGGCATTGTCAGGAGCCGGGCCCTGTGGGCCAGCGACATCCGCTACATGAACGATTCCGCCGAGCTGCGGCACACCGCCGATCTGATCGGTGCCGAGGTGCGCGAGCGGATCGACACAGGCCATGCCAACTCCGGCCTGCTGTCGCTGTTCCTCGACTGGGTGGCGCACCGGATCACCAACGGCCACATGCTCTTCGGCGCCTCCTTTCGCTCGCACGGCAACCTGCTCAGCCAGTGGCGGGGCTACAGTTCTCCGGGCAAGGGGGTCAGCCTGGGGTTCTGCCCCGACTATATCCTGCGCTGCGCCCAACAGCAGCAGTTCATGATCGGCAAGTGCATCTACGAACCGGCGCGGCAGCGGGCCCTGATCCGTCAGGTGGTCGATGCGGTGGAGAAGCGGGCCGCGGAACTCTCCTGCGGCGACCTGTCGGCCGGCGAACGGTCCACCCGTTACCGCGAGGCCTTTGCCGCCATGGAGACCGATCTCTTGCGGATTGCGGCCATCCTCAAGCACCCGTCGTTCCGCGAGGAAAAGGAGTGGCGGGTCGTCTCGCCGGTGATCGTCAACACCGCCGAGGCCCCAATCCTCTTCCGCGAGGGGCACGCCATGCTGGTGCCCTACATCGAGTTCGAGCTCAGTCTGGAGGGCAAGCCGCTGGCCATGGACCACCTCTACCTCGGGCCCACGGCCAATATCAATATCTCAATGAATTCGCTGAAGATGTTCTTGCAGCAGAATGGCATCGTCCCCCAGCGCGGCATCGATTACTGCCAGATCCCCTTCCGGCAGCGGTAGCTCTCGCCGAGAGAGAAATCTGTTCTGTCAGATGAATTTTTCTTGCTCGATCCAGGCTCGGGTGCCGAGCGAGGTACAGGAAAGGCTGGCCACCTCGCCGGCCCGTTCCAGGCTGAGGAGAAAATCGTTTTCCAGGATGTAATGGCAGAAGGCGCCGTGGAAGATGTCGCCGGCGCCCAGGGTATCCACCGCCTTGACCGCCATCACCGGCACATCGCTGGTCTGGCCTTGGGTATGGGCGATGATCGGTTCGCCGTCCCTGGTGAGGGCGATGTGTTCGACCCCGTAGTCGCGAAGGCAGGCGATGATGCTGTTCGTATCCGTGCACCCCGGCGGCTGGAACACGCTGGAGCAGATCGCGTAATCGACTAAGGGCAGCAGCTTGTCCAACCCCTCTTTCCAACTGCCGCCGTCGAGGACCACCGGCACGTGGAGCGGCTTGGCCCAGTGGGCCAGTTGCATCGCCTGGGGCAGATAGTAGCCGTCGAGCATGAGAATGTCGGCATATTCCAGGGTGCTTTCGTGCACGCAGTCCTGCCGGAGCTTGCGGAGGTCGGTGTTGGAATAGACAACACTGCGTTCGCCGTTGGACAGGTCGACAATGATGGCGGAAAGGATCGGCGGCCTTCGGGGTTGGTCGGTGCAGTCGACCAGGTGGACCTTGTGATCGGCGAGGTCTGCCTTGGCGACGTGGGCCAGGGGGTGCTGGCCGAGGCCGGTGATCAGCGAGGTCTCGTTGCCGAAGGCGGCAAAGGCAACTGCGGCATTGGTCGCCGGTCCGCCGGCATAGGCGAGTTGGCGTTCGGCCTTGAGTTTTTGGTTGTGTTCAAGGTGGTGGGGGACATAGTAGACGATATCGGCTGTCGCCAGACCGAGAAACATACCTTTATGCATGATCAGAAGGCACCGGAGAGAAAAAGGAAGCGGGACAATTCGGTTCGTTGCCACCCATGATAGCCGGAATTAAAGTAAAAAAAAGCCTTTCCCTCGAAAAAAAATCGCGAAATTCGAAAAAACATCCCCTGTACTGGAGGCGCATCATGGTCTTGACCGCATCGACAATGTTGGAACTGGGCGCTCGGGCGCCATCTTTTGCCCTGCCGGCCACCACCGGGCAGATCGTTCGTCTCGCCGATTTCGAGGAGGCGACCGGTCTGGTGGTGGTGTTCCTCTGCAACCACTGCCCCTATGTCAAACATGTCCAGCACGAGCTGGCGGCCATCGGCCGCGACTACATGGCCAGGGGCATCGCCATGGTCGGCATCAACAGTAACGACGCCGTGGCCTATCCGGACGACAGCTTTGCCCGCATGGGCGAAGAGGCCCGGCGGACAGGCTACCCCTTTCCCTATCTCTTCGACGAAACGCAAGCAGTGGCCAAGGCCTACCATGCCGCCTGCACCCCGGACCTTTTTTTGTTCGATCGCGACCGGCGACTGGTTTATCGCGGTCAGTTGGACGACGCCCGCCCGGGCAAGGCGGCGCCGGTGACCGGCCGCGACCTCCGGCGGGCCCTGGACGCCCTCTTGGCCGGCCAGCCGATTCCCGAGGAGCAGCAGCCGAGCATGGGCTGCAATATCAAATGGAAACCGGGCAACGCGCCGGGCTATTTTCTGGGGGGATGAGCTTTCGGGAAGCGGGAAGTCAGCAATCGCAGGTGGGGCAGGGCACCGGTCCCCGGATGTCCGGCGGATTTTCCGGGTCGGATGGCTGCTTCTGTTGGCGACCGGTTTGGAAACGCCGCCGACAGTGTCAGTGCGGATCGACCGGCAGAAAGCCGTCTTCTGGGGGAGCCGCTTTCATCTCGGTAAAAGAAACCACCAGATTCCTTCCCTTCCGTTTCGCTTCAAAAAGGGCATGATCGGCGTTGCCGAGCAGATCGACCAGGGTGCGGGCGTCATCGGGATACGACGCTATCCCACAACTGACGGTCAGGCGGACGACGAGATCTTGGACAGTCAGAAAACGGTTTTTGGCAATCGCGGCACAGATCCGTTCGGCGAGCAGCCTGCCCTCCTTGGCGTCGTGGTCGGTGAGAACAAGGACGAATTCGTCTCCGCCGTAGCTGACGCCGTAGCTTCCCTTGGGGAGCAGGGATTTGATGACCGCGGCCAGCTCGGCAATGGCGCGGCTGCCGTTGAGGTGGCCGTGGGTGTCGACCACCTGCTTGAATTTGTCGATATCGATGAAGGCAACGGTAACGGGTTGAGCCGGGTGTTGGTCGAGGTGTTCTTGCAGGGTTTGGTAGAGGTAGCGGGTATTGTACAACCCGGTGAGGTCATCCAGAAATGACAACTTGCGGTAGCGGGCCCGGCTCGCCTTCAGGGCCTGCTGGGTCTTGCACAGCGCCAGGTGGGTCCGGACCCTGGCGAGCAGTTCCTCTTTGGTCGACGGCTTGATGATGTAGTCCTGGGCCCCTGCCGAAAAACCCGCGACCACGTCGTTTTTATCGTCGCTGGCAGTGACGAAGATGACGGGAATGTCCGAGGTGCGGGGGGTTTCCTTGATAATGCGGCACGTTTCCAGGCCGGATACGCCCGGCATATCGATATCGAGAAGAATCAGGTCCGGCAGGAGGGTCTCCAGGAGCTCCAAGGCCCGGTGACCGCTGTTGGCCTGGATCACCTGGTAGCCCGCCCGGCTGAGCATGCTCCCCAGCAGCTTGATGGTCACCGGGTTGTCGTCGACGATCAGGATCGGGTTATCGGCTGTTTTCTCTTGTTTTTTCATGAATCCATAATGGAGGAAAACAGCGTGAAAGTCAAGATGTCAGAAGGGGAACAGCAGCTCTTCCGCCGGCCAGGAGAATCTTTCTTTCTCGCCCATGGAACCATGCTTATATAACAAATTACAGGAGTGGACAGGGTGAGGCGTATCGTGGTCATCCTCGTTCCGGGACGAGTGGCGGCAGGAGGTGCGAACATGGGAAAGAACAAAGGCGCAATCTGGGCGTTCATCTTGGTGCTGACCTTGGTGGTGTCGTCGACAGCTCTGGGGCATTATAGCAGCGGTGTCGAGTCTGTTGGCGAGCGGACCGCTTCCTTCCTCGCCTCGCCGTTCGTGGCGGCCTTTGATCCGGCCCCGATGGTGGAACCGTCGCCGGTGGCCATGGAACCGCCCCAGGCACCGCCGGGCATGTGCCGGTGGGAACGGACGGTGTTGGACAACAGAGGCCGGCCGGTCCGTGATCCCTACGGCCGTCCCCTGAAAGAATACGCCATCGGTTCCTGCCAGTCCCCGCCCAATTGATTCCCCGGGGTACGTTTTCCGCCCCGCCTTCCGGCGAAAAACGTTGCCGCGAAGACTGGGTGGCGCATTCTGCGCCCGGAGCGATGGCGATAAGCCTTTCCGGGAGTTGATCTTGATGAAATCTTGATATCCTTCCCTCGTATCTTGACACTTTCTTTATTCCGAAAATGGTACCTTCCCTGGCAACAGGGCAACGACGCACGTTGTGTGTGCCACGCTGTCGTTCATCCAGCCACGATCTCCCCCTCTTGCTGAGAAAAAGGTCCGGTTGCAACGGACGGAGGTCAGGTTGTTCACATTGGGACAATCAATCACACCCGGTCCGGGAGATATTCCTTTCTGTCCCCGGATTTCTTGAAGGATTTCATCATGCAACCGCAAACCACCGATTCGGTCAACGTGGCAGAGGATGCCGCGTCAGCACCGCAAAGCGGCGTCAGGCCACCCGCCCCCGGCAAAGAACTCCCGCTGTTGGCCATGGCGGCTTTGGGAATTATTTACGGCGATATCGGCACCAGTCCGCTCTACACCATCAAGGAGTGCTTCACCGGAACCCACGGGGTCGCGCCGACCACCGCCAATGTCCTTGGCATCCTCTCCTTGGTCTTCTGGTCGTTGATGCTGGTGGTCGGGATGAAATATGTCGTGTTCATCATGCGGGCCGACAACAAGGGCGAGGGCGGCATTTTCTCGCTCCTCTCCATGCTCCAGGGGGCGCCCCTGAATGGCAACCAATGGAAAACTCTCACCTTTCTTGCCGCCTTCGGCGCAGCCCTGCTCTACGGCGACGGGGTGATCACCCCAGCGATTTCGGTGCTGTCGGCCATCGAGGGGCTCAACATGGCCACCGATGCCGCGGCCCCGTATGTGGTGCCGCTCACCTGCCTGGTCCTAGTCGCCCTGTTTCTTGTCCAGCGGCATGGCACCACGCGCATCGGCAAGATGTTCGGCCCGATCATGGTGGTCTGGTTTCTAGTCCTCGGCGGTCTCGGCATCCGGTCCATCGCCGCCAATCCGGAGATCCTGGCTGCCCTCGATCCCCGGCAGGCGGTCGGTTTTTTCATGCACAACGGGCTCCACGGTTTCCTGGTTCTGGGGGCAGTGGTCCTCTGCATCACCGGCGGGGAAGCGCTCTATGCCGACATGGGCCATTTCGGCCGCCTGCCCATCCGCCTCTCCTGGTACGGCGCGGTGCTGCCGGGCCTGGTCCTCAATTATTATGGCCAGGGGGCCCTGTTGCTCCAGCAGCCCGAACTGGTCGAGGTCAACCCGTTTTACGCCCTGGTGCCCAGAGCGCTGCTCTATCCCATGGTGGGCCTGGCGACCATGGCCACCATCATCGCCTCCCAGGCCATGATCTCCGGTGTCTATTCGTTGACCCAACAGGCCATGCAACTGGGGTTCACCCCGCGCATGCACATCGTTCACACCTCGGAGCAGACCAAGGGCCAGATCTACATGCCCACGGTCAACTGGATGCTGATGCTTGCCTGCCTGTCGCTGGTGCTCGCCTTCAAGGAGTCCACCCGGTTGGCGGCCGCCTACGGCATCGCGGTTACCGCCACCATGGCCATCACCTCGTTCATCTATTTCAAGGTGACCCGGCTCCGCTGGCACTGGCCGCTGTGGCAGGGCGGGCTGCTGCTCGGCCTTTTTCTTTTGCTCGACTGCTCCTTCCTGGGGGCGAATCTGCTCAAAGTGGCCGACGGCGGCTGGATCACGGTCTGCATGGCGGCCGGCATCCTGATTGCCATGATGACCTGGCGGGACGGCCGGGCGATCCTGGCCAAGCACTACAGCCTGATGAAGATTCCGACCGAGGTCTTTCTCAAGGATATCGCCGGGTACAATCCCCAGCGCATCAGCGGCACGGCGGTGTTTATGTCCATCTCCCCCGAAGGTATCCCGCACACCCTGCTCCATCACTTCAAGCATAACGAGGCCCTGCACGAGCGGATCCTGTTGCTTTCCATTCTCGCGGCGGAAACACCAACCGTGGCCCGGGAGGACCGGGTCGGCATTGAGGATTTGGGGTTGGGATTTTACCGGATCAAGGCCCGATACGGTTTTATGGAGTCACCGGAAATGCCGGAGATCATTGAACTGCTCAGTAACAAGGGGATGCCCGTCGATATCTATTCCACCTCCTTCTACATGGGGCGTGAAACCATGACCGCCACCGGGTCGGCTCCCATGGCCCATTGGCGCAAGCTGCTGTTCATCTATATGTCCCGCAACGCCTGGAACGCCACCTCGTTCTTTAAGCTGCCGCCGGATAGGGTTGTCGAGCTGGGCAACCATGTTGAGTTGTAATTTTCCCTGAAGTTTGGAGTTGCACCAGCACATTTCTTCAGTACCAAGGTAAACCTTTGTCTGACACCTGACGGAAGCGCTCACCTCACGCGAGACAATGCTTCCTGTGAGCTTTCCAGAGAATGCGCGCCGTTCTCCCCGGAGGTTGCCTGGGACCAGGATTCGGTCAAGTCTCGTTCCTCTTGTCTTGACATCGATGTCGGGGGAGACCTTTCAAATCCTTCCAGCAAAACGATCATTCAACTCCCGCCACCCACTCTGGTTGCCGTTGGGCCGCCGATCCTTCCTGCCTGGTCAATCAGCAAGCCTTTCCATATTCCCCCCTCCGTTGCCTTGCCCCAACTTGTGCTCCAACAAAGCGTCGTTCTCCTGATTTGATACCCTTCCTCCGGTTTTCGATGGCGATCACCTTCCTGTAATCGTCGCCGGAATCCTCCTCCCTCTTTGTTCCTTGCTGCCGGTCCTCGTCCGCACCTTGATGGGCGGCGTGACCATAGTTGTTTATTCCTAGCCCACTGAAGGATAAATCTATGCGCATCAGCACATACGCATTGTGCACTCTTGTTTTTTTTCTAACTTGTTGCGGCGCGGCCCTGGCCATGGCCAAGGCCGCGCTCCCCGCAAAGACTCCACTCTCTGCCACAATAACCCTTGCGTAGGCTTTGGACGCTGCCGCGCGCAATCGCCAGGAACTGACTGCGATTCAAGCCGATCTCGATGCCGCCGCCCTCAAGTTGCAGCATGCCGGCCTGTCTTCCAACCCGGAACTGGGGGTGGAGTGGAATAATTTGGGCGGTAACCTGCCCAGCGGCGATTCGAAAGAAACCTCTCTCTTTGAGTCAAGGCTGCCGAAGCCGCCGCAGCGGTTCGCGAGGGTTTTCGGGCCGAGAAATTCCGTTACAGCGATGTCCTGGAGGCATCCCAATCGCTGCTGGCGATGAAAGCCCGCTCTTATGGCCGCCGCCCGTGGACGACTCCAGCGGTTGGGACTCTCGAAGGCTGATATCGAACAGGTATCGACCAAGAACGGAACCTCTGCCCTGGACGGGCTCGTCAGCATCCGTGCCTCCCGGGCGGGAACGGTCATCGAGGGCAACGTTGCCCCGGGCGAACGGGCCGAGGCCGGCAAGGAACTCCTCACCCTCTCCGACCTCGCCACGGTCTGGGTCATGGCCGATGTCAAGGAAACCGAGCTGGCCGCCATCGCCAATGCCTCCGGCAGGGAAGCGAGGATTGACGCCATGGGATGCGGTTTCGGGGGGCGGCTGGAGACCGTTTCCGGCCGCATGAGCGAGACGACCCGTACCGCCAAGGCCCGATTCAGCGTCGACAATGCCGAAGGCCTGCTCAAGCCGGGGTGTTCGTTTCGGCACGCCTCCTGCTGCCCGGCAGCGGTGAATCGATCGTCGTGCCCAAAGTCGCGGTCCTGGCCGATGCGGGACGGACCTTTGTCTTTACCCACAAAGAGGGGGCATACTGGGTCCGGCGTCCTGTCACCCTTGGGGCCCGGCTGAACGGCATGGTGGAAATAACCACCGGTCTTTCCCCGGGGCAACAGATCATCACCGACGGTTTTTTCTGCTCAAAAGCGATGTCCTCCGTAGCAAAATGGGCGCCGGTTGCGCGGAATAGGGGACGAGAACATGGAACAGTTCACCAAACTCCTTCTCTCCCGCCCCTGGGTGGTGCTGGTCCTGACCGCCCTGCTGGCAACGGCGGGCTGGTTCGCCTGGACCCGGCTGCCGATCGACGCCTTCCCGGATGTGACCAACGTCCAGGTCATGATCCTCACCGAGGCGCCCGGACTCTCCTCCGTCGACGTGGAACAACAGGTGACCTATCCCATCGAGCAGCAAATGGGTGGGGTCCCCAAGGTCACCCAGGTGCGTTCCCTGTCCAAGGCCGGTCTGTCCCAGGTGATCGTGGTCTTCGAGGATGTGTTCTATGACCGCACCGACCTGATCGAGGCCTGCATCATAACCGTGGTCGATGCCCTCCTGGAAGGCGGCGGCTTCGTCATCCTGGTGCTCTTCCTCTTTCTCGCCGAGTTGCGGACCGCATTGATCGTCGTCTTTTCCCTGCCCCTCACCTTCTTGATCACCTTCCTGATCACCTTCCTGATCATGGGTTGGGCGGGAATCAGCTCAAACCTCATGAGTCTGGGCGGCCTGGCCTTTTCGGTGGGCATGGTGGTGGATGCGGCCATTGTCATCGTCGAGAATATGCGGCGCCATTTCGCGGAACAGCCTGACGCATCCCTGAAAAACCGAATCGCGGTGCTGGCCGTGGCCGAAGTGGCCCGTCCGGTGGCCTTTTCGGTGCTGATCATCGCCATCGTGCTGGTGCCGCTGTTCTCGCTCCAGGGCATCGAGGGCAAGATGTTCCTGCCCCTGGCCGCCACCATGATCATCGCCATCCTGGTTTCCCTGGTGGTGGCGCTGACGGCGGTGCCGGTCCTCTCCGCCCTGATCCTCAGCCAGGCACCGGAAAAGGAATTCAGGTTCGTGCGGGCAATCAACCAAGGGTACTTGGCGCTGCTTACCCGTGCCCGGCACTATGCGGCCACGACCCTGACCCTGACCGTCCTGACCCTTGTCGCCGCCGGGTGGGCGTTCACCGGCATCGGCACGGAATTCATGCCCCATTTGGATGAAGGAGCAATCGCGATCAACGCGGTGCGCCTGCCCAATGCCTCGCTGGACGGATCGGTCTCGGTCAGCGGTTTTGTCGAGAAACGGCTGCTGGCTTCCTTTCCCGAAGTGGCGACCGTGGTCAGCAAGACCGGCCGCGCCGAGATCTCGGAAGACCCCATGGGGCCGGAGCAGACCGATTTTTTCATCATGCTCAAACCCAAGGAGGAATGGACTTCGGGGCGGAGCAAGCCGGAGCTGGTCGAGGCCATGAACAAGGACTTGTCCGCCCTTCCCGGTCTCCGGCTGTCTTTTTCCCAACTCATCGCCCTGCGGGTCAACGAGCTGATTTCCGGCGTCAAGAGCGACCTGGCGGTCAAGGTCTACGGCGAGGACCTCGAGAAATTGAAGGGCTACGCCGATCGTATCGCCGCCCTCCTCGGCGGTCTTGAAGGCGCACGGGACGTCAAGGTGGAGCAGGTCTCGGGCATGGAGCAGATCGAAATCGCCTACGATCGCAAAACGCTCGCCCGTTACGGAGTCAATACCGGCGATGTCAACGAGGTGATCGAGGTCGCGCTGGCCGGACGCGAGGCCACCAAGGTGGTGGAAGGCCCCCTGCGCACCTCAACCGTCGTGCGTCTGGCCGAGAAGGATCGGGGCGACCTTGACGCCTTGGAGAAACTGCTGGTTTGGGGAGCATCCGGTGAGCCGCTCAGGCTCGGCCAAGTGGCCCGCATCACCCTGGTGGAAGGCCCCGCCCAGATCGGACGGGAGAAGGGCATGCGACGGGTGGCGGCCGAGGTCAATATCCGAGGCAGGGATCTGGGAAGTTTTGTGTCGGAGGCGCAAAGCAAGCTGCACAGCATCGAACAGGAACTGCCGACCGGGTATTTTCCTGAGTACGGCGGCCAATTCGAAAACCAGCAGCGGGCCATGCAGCGTCTCGCCATCGTCGTGCCGATCGCGCTCTTCCTGATCCTCTGTCTGCTCTATCTGGCCCTGGGGAACATGCGCGATTCGCTGCTCGTCGTCCTCAATCTGCCCTTTGCCTTGGTCGGCGGGGTTTTCGCCATCTGGGTGTGGGGGATACCGCTCTCGGTACGTGAGGGCAGAGCAAGTCAAGATACGTGGGCATGTAGATGTCGCCATCCTTGATCAAAATGGTTGCCAGCTTAATGCGGTCTCCATTGAACATGCAAGATTTCAACCGAGCAGATGGGAGGCTAGCTTTCAGGGGCAAATATCATTTTTGCCGCCAAGAGGGGGCATGGTTCGTGTAGCTTATCATCCCTCTAATGATCGTGCTCCGGGCGAAGTGTTTGATTGCGGCCAGAATACCGCTCTCCCACTCCCTAACTGAAGTTGGAGTTGCACCAGCAAACCATCGTCATGGTGGTAGGGGCGGGTTGGCCGCCCTATTGTTTCCTGCGGTCGACAAAGAGGGAAGCTTCGGCCCGAGCACTCCTCCTCGAGGGTTCGGGCCTTTTCTTGATGTTTAATTGATGGATTTCCCTGATGTCTTGACCGTATCTTGATGCCAAAGGTGTTACAGGTACGGTCAAGAGGAGCGATTGCGCAATCGCTCCAAATTTTGCTGTGTGTTGAGACGTTCGAGAACAACATGACAGGAGAATCATCATGGACGTTTTTGATTGGCTGCAAACGGGCTTTTTTTTCGCCACCCTGCTCCTCTTGGTCAAGCCGCTCGGCGCCTTCATGGCCAAGGTCTATCAGGGCGAGCGGACTGTGCTCACCCCCCTCCTTGTTCCCTGCGAGAATGTGCTGTACCGGATCTGCGGGGTGAATAAGGATGAGGAAATGGGCTGGCAACGCTATGCCCTGGCCATGCTCCTCTTTAATCTGGCCGGTTGTGCGGCGCTCTTCGCGCTCTTGCGCACGCAGCATCTGCTGCCCCTGAATCCGCAGCATCTGCCCCCCTTTTCCTGGCAACTAGCGCTCAACACCGCCATCAGTTTTACCACCAATACCAACTGGCAGAATTATGGCGGTGAGTCGACGGCCAGCTATCTTACTCAAATGGCAGGGCTCACGGTGCACAACTTTGTCTCCGCCGCCACCGGCATGGCCATTGTCATTGCCCTGATCCGTGGTTTCGCCCGGCGCAGGACCTCGCTCGTCGGCAATTTCTGGGTCGATATGAGTCGCAGTGTTCTTTACATCCTGCTGCCGCTGGCGCTGGTCGCGGCCCTCATCCTGGTCTCCCAGGGCGTGATCCAGAACTTCCGCCCCTACCAGACCGTGCCCCTGGTGCAGACCACCAGCTATGACAAGCCACAAGTGGACAATGCCGGCAAGCCACGCCTGGATGCCGTCGGCAAGCCGGTGATCGAGACCGTGGCCGTTGCCGAGGTTACCCTGCCCATGGGGCTGGTCGCTTCCCAGGAGGCGATCAAGGAACTGGGCACCAACGGCGGCGGCTTTTTCAACGCCAACTCGGCCCATCCCTTCGAGAACCCGACCCCGCTCTCCCATCTGTTGGAGGTTCTGCTCATCCTGCTGATCCCGGCCAGCCTCACTGTCACCTTCGGCATCATGGTCGGCAACAGCCGCCAGGGTTGGACCCTGCTGGCAGTCATGCTCCTGTTGCTGGTGGTCGCCTTTGGCATTCTCCAGTGGGCCGAGACCAGTTCCACCCCGCAACTCGCCCAATTGGGGGTCGAGGGCGGCAATATGGAAGGCAAGGAGGTCCGTTTCGGCCTGGCCGCCACCAGCCTCTTTGAAGTAGCCACCACTGCCACCTCCTGCGGCGCGGTCGCGGCCATGCACGACTCGCTCACCCCCATCGGCGGCTTGGTCCCCCTTGCCCTGATCCTGTTGGGTGAGATCGTCTTCGGCGGGGTCGGCTCCGGCCTCTACACCCTGCTGGCCTTTGCCGTCATCGCCGTCTTCGTTTCCGGCCTGATGATCGGGCGGACGCCGGAGTACCTGGGCAAGAAGATCGAGGTGCGGGAGATGTGGATGGCGATCGTCACCATCCTCATTGCAGGCGTCGTGGTCCTGATCCTCTCGGGGATCGCCATGATCGCCCCGTCCGCCGTGGCTGCCATGGCCAACCCTGGCGCCCACGGCCTTGCCGAGGTGCTCTATGCCTTTGCCTCCATGGCCAACAACAACGGCAGCGCCTTTGCCGGCTTGAATGCCAACACGAATTTCTACAACCTCCTCGGTTCCGTGGCCATGCTGATCGGCCGCTATGTCCCGGCGGTGGCAATGCTCGCCATGGCCGGTTCCCTCGCGGGCAAGAAATACGTGCCGCCCAGCCTGGGCACCCTGCCCACGGACAAGGCCCCGTTCGCCCTCTGGTTGACCCTGGTCATCCTCATTGTCGGCGCCCTGACCTTTTTTCCGGCCCTGGCCCTGGGACCGATCGTTGAACACCTGACCATGCTGGGAGGGAATTAAGCCATGGCAAAACATATCCCCCCGCCCAAATCGGCCTTTGATAGAGAACTGTTGACCGGCGCCCTGGTCGAGTCCCTGAAAAAGCTCGACCCGCGCGTCCTCTGGCGCAATCCGGTCATGCTGGCGGTCGAGATCGCCAGTTGCATCACCCTCGTAACCTTTATCCTTTCGCTCATTGGCGCGGGCCGCGAACCGGTCTGGTTCACCGGCGCTGTCTCTCTCTGGCTTTGGCTGACGGTGCTCTTTGCCACCTTTGCCGAGGCCCTGGCCGAGGGACGGGGCAAGGCCCGGGCCGCCAGTCTGCGCCAGTCGCGCAGCGATGTCGTTGCCCAGCGGCTCGCCACCCCTGATTTTGCCAGTCCCCGGACCACGGTTGGCGCCAGCGAACTCCGCAAGGGCGACACCATCCTGGTGGGGGCGGGCGAGTTGATCGCCGGCGACGGCGAGGTCGTGGCCGGCGCCGCCCTGGTCAACGAGTCGGCGGTGACCGGCGAGTCGGCCCCGGTGGTGCGCGAATCGGGAGGGGACCGCAGCGCGGTGACCGGCGGCACCACGGTCATTGCCAATGCGATCATCGTCCGGATCACCGCCAATCCCGGTGAAACCTTCCTTGACCGGATGATCGGCCTGATCGAAGGGGCCAAGCGCCGCAAAACCCCCAACGAGGTCGCCCTGGAGGTACTGCTGATCGCGCTCACCCTGATCTTTCTCCTCGTCTGCGCCAACATCAGCCCGCTTTCCCTGTACAGTGTCGCCGCCGCCGGCCAGGGCAGCCCGGTGTCGCTGACCATCCTGGTGGCGCTGTTCGTCTGCCTGGCGCCCACCACCATTGCCGCCCTCTTGCCCGCCATCGGCATCGCCGGCATGGACCGCCTCTTCCAGAAGAACGTCATCGCCCTCTCCGGCCGGGCCATCGAGGCCGCCGGCGACGTCAACGTGCTGCTCCTTGACAAGACCGGGACCATCACCCACGGCAATCGGGAGGCGGTCGCCTTTGTGCCGGTGGGTGGGCATACCGAGCGGGAGTTGGCCCAGGCGGCCCTGATGGCCTCGCTCGGCGACGAAACCCCGGAAGGGCGGAGCGTGGTGACCTTGGCCAAACAGCAGCAAAGTTCGCTGCCGGAAGAACTGCCCACCGGGGCGACCACGATTCCCTTCAGCGCCGACACCCGTCTCTCCGGGGTCGATGTCGACGGTGTGATCTATCGCAAGGGGGCGGCCGACTCCATCGCCGCCTTTGTCCGCAAGCAGGGCGGCACTGTCCCCAGGGAGCTGGAAGGCAAGGTCAATGCCATCGCCCACGCCGGGGCGACTCCACTCGCGGTTTGCCGGGGAGCCGAGATTCTGGGCGTGATCAACCTGAAGGACATTGTCAAAAGCGGGATTCAGGAACGCTTCAAGCAACTGAGGAGCATGGGGATCAAGACGGTGATGATCACCGGCGACAATCCGTTGACCGCCGCGGCCATCGCCGCCGAGGCCCAGGTCGACGATTTTCTGGCTCAGGCCAAGCCGGAGGACAAGCTGCGCCTGATCCGCGAAAACCAGGAGGCCGGCTTCATGGTGGCCATGACCGGCGACGGTACCAACGATGCCCCGGCCCTGGCCCAGGCCGACGTGGCCGTGGCCATGAACACCGGCACCCAGCCGGCCCGCGAGGCGGCCAACATCATCGATCTGGACAGCAATCCGACCAAGTTGCTGGACATCGTCGAGATCGGCAAACAGATCCTGATGACCCGGGGCAATCTGACCACCTTCAGCATCGCCAACGACATCGCCAAGTACTTTGCCATCATCCCGGCGGCGCTGGTCTCCATCTATCCGCAACTGGGGGCTTTGAACGTCATGCACCTGGCCAGCCCCTACAGCGCCATCCTGTCGGCGGTCATCTTCAACGCAATTATTATTCCGCTCTTGGTGCCCCTGGCGCTGAAAGGGACCAGGTTTCGCCCGATGCCGGCGGAGAAGCTCTTGATCTTCAACCTGATGGTCTACGGAGTCGGTGGCATCATCGTCCCCTTTATCGGCATCAAGGTCATCGATTTGGGGCTCGGCTTATTTGTTTGATGAAAATCAACAACAAAGGCGTCCATCATGAAAGAAATAAAACCAGCACTGCTCATGCTTCTCCTGTTCTCCATTATTTGCGGCGGCATCTATCCCGCCGTAGTTACCGGTCTGGCCCAGGTCCTTTTCCCGTTTCAGGCCCAAGGCAGTTTACTCGGCGACTCTACGGGCAAAGTGGTTGGCTCCGCCCTCATCGGCCAACCATTTTCCGACCCCAAATATTTATGGCCGCGGCCCTCGGCAAGCGGTGATTTTGCCTACAACCCGCTGGCCTCAGGCGGCGCCAATGCCGGTCCGGCCACTCCCGTCTACCAGAAAACGGTTGACGAACGAGTGCACAGGTTGCACGCTGCCGGAATGAACGGACCGGTTGCCGCCGATCTGGTCCAGGCCTCGGGCAGCGGCCTCGACCCCCATATCTCGCCGGCGGCCGCAAGCAGCCAGATCCACCGTATCGCCCTGGCGCGGAACGTAAGCGATGAGCAGGTCGCCGGCATCGTCGCCGTCCATCTGGAAGACCGCCAATGGGGGTTTATGGGGGCGCCGCGGGTGAACGTCCTGGCGGTCAATGTGGCGCTGGACGCGATGACACGATAAGAGGCTTGCCGGCACGGACAGCAGGGCCTCCCGCCTTCGGGCCGTTGCCACAGAGTTCACCGGCACAATGCAGGGGCTGCTTTCTTAATTGAATGAATGGAGCGAATCGATATGCAGTTTTCCCATAAGAAGGAACAAATCGCGTTCATGGCGGGGATTGGCATAGCCTTGGCCCTTATCCTTTTTGCCGTCATTGCAAAATACAGTGGCGATGCCCCATCCAGGAACAGTCCCTATGAAAATACCCTTGAAAAAAAGAGGGTACTCGCGCAGATGCGCATCGAGCTGCTTGAATCCGTCGAAATGGAAAAGAATGCTGTCATGGCACTCTCCGATCAGGACTCCTTGGATTTTGCGAACCAATCGCGAGCCGCCTCGGCGACGGTGGCGCACAGCCTGGATACGCTGCGGTCACTCGTCGCCGCAATCCCCTCCCCAGACGAGCAGAAACTCCTGGATGAGTTCACCGCCTGTTGGACAGAATTCGGCAAGCTTGATCAGATCATTCTGGAACTCGCGGTGGAGAACACCAATCTCAAGGCGGCGAGCCTTTCCAGGGAGAAAGGGGGCGATGCGATCCAGAGGTTTGAACAGGCTCTTGACCATCTCCTCTTATTGTCGTCAGGGACCCGGGACGAAAGCCGGGTTGCGGGACTGGCCTCCCAGGCCCTGATCGCCGGTCTCAAAATGTACAACCTGCACAGTGTCCACATCGCCGAGGCAACCGATGAGAAAATGGACCAAATCGAAGCCCGGATGCACGAGGAGGAAAACAAGGTGGCTGATTCTTTCGCTGCCCTGAGCGACATCGTTGGTCCGGATTGTCCGGATGCCCTGGCGCAGGCGAAAACAGCTTTTGCCGAATTTGTTGCGGTGACGGCTGAAACAATGCAACTGTCGAGAAAAAACAGCAACGTCAAGTCGATGGAACTTTCGTTCGGTAAAAAACGTCGAATCGCGGCGCAGTGCAATGCGGTTCTGGCCACTTTTCAAGAGACGGTACACAACAAAACATACAAGGCCACAAAGTAGAATGGATCAGGTGTGCTCATGAACCTGCCCCAGGAAGAGATGCGGCCGTCGCCGGAAGCCATGCTCAGGGCCGCGCAGGCGGAGGAGCTGGGAAGCCGGCGGGGGAAACTGAAAATCTTTTTGGGCTATGCCGCCGGTGTCGGCAAAACCTACACCATGCTGGAGGCGGCCCGTCAGCTCAAGGCCGACGGACGCGAGGTGGTTGCCGCCTACGTCGAGTCCCACGGGCGACCGGAGACCGATGCCCTGCTGGAGGGGCTGGAGGTGCTGCCCAAGGCCCGCTACCTCTACCTGGGGGTGGCGCTGACCGAGCTGGATCTCGATGCCACCCTGGCCAGGAAACCGGCGTTGGTGCTGGTCGACGAGTTGGCCCATACCAATGCGCCCGGCTGCCGGCATGAAAAGCGCTGGCAGGATATCGAGGAACTCCTTGCCGCTGGCATCGATGTCTATACCACGGTCAATGTCCAGCATTTCGAGAGCGTCAACGACATTGTCGCCCAGATCACCTCCATTCCGGTACGGGAAACCGTGCCCGACAGCCTCCTCGACCAGGCGGCGGAGATCATGCTGGTGGATATTCCGCCCGAGGCCCTGCTGCAACGGTTGCGCCAAGGCAAGGTCTATATTCCCGAGCAGGCCTCCCAGGCGGTCAAGCAGTTCTTCCGGCCGGGCAACCTCATCGCCCTGCGGGAACTGGCCCTGCGGCGGACCGCTGCCCGGGTGGACGACGAGATGCGGACCTACATGGAGACCCGGTCCATCGCCGGTCCCTGGCCGGTGACCGAGCGGCTCTTGGTCTGCGCCAGCGGCAGCCCGTTCAGCGAGAAGCTCATCCGCACCACCCGGCGTCTCGCCGACGAGCTCAAGGCCCAATGGTTCACCGTCTATATCGAAACTCCCCGCCTGGCCAAGGAGCAGCAGGAGAACCGGGAGCGGGTCTGGCACGATCTCCGGCTGGCCGAAAGCCTGGGCGCCGAGGTGGCGACCATCACCGCTTCGTCCGTGCCCCAGGCAATCATCGAGTACGCCATCCGGCATAACGTCACCCGCATCGTGGTCGGCAAACCCACCAAACCCCGGTGGCGGGAACTGTTGCGCCCCCCCATCGTCGATCAGATCATCCGCCTCAGCGGTTCGATCCACGTCCATGTGGTCAGTTTTAATCAGGAATCGATCCGGCAGCAAAACCCGGTCGTGCAGTCGCCGAAGAGAGGCCCCTGGGCCGAATATCTGGTCGGTCTGGCCCTGGTGGCCGCGACGACGCTGCTGTCTTTCCTGGTGCGGCCCTATGTCTCGCCGATCAACCTGGTCATGGTCTATCTGCTGGCGGTGGTGCTGGCTGCCGTCCGCTTCGGCCTGAAGCCGGCCATCCTCACCTCCACCCTCGGGGTGCTGGCCTTCGATTTTTTCTTTATCACGCCCCGGTGGAGTTTTACCGTGGCGGATACCGAATATATTTTTACTTTTCTCGGTCTCTTTACCGTCGGCGTGGTGATCAGCACCCTGGTGGCCAAGGCCAAGGTGCGGGCCGAGGCCCTGCGGGAGCGCGAACTGCAAACCGAGAGCCTCTATTACCTCAGCCGCGATCTGGCCGCAGCCATCGACATGGACTCCATCCTGGCGGCGGTGATCAAGAACATCGGCGAATCCCTGCCTGGCCGCTTGGGGGTGTTGCTCCCGCAAGAGGAGCAGATGTACCTTGCCGCCGTCAGCGAGGGGTTGACCATCGACGACAAGGAACTGGCCGTGGCCGACTGGGCCTTCCGCAACCGGCGGGCAGCGGGCAACGGCACGGAAACGCTCAGCTCGGCCCAGCTCCTCTATCTGCCCCTGCTGACAACCGCGCAGACCTTCGGCGTCCTGGGGGTTTCGTTGCAGGGGACAGCGGACTATTTTTCCCCCCACCATCGCCGCCTTTTGGATGCCTTTGTCGCCCAGATCTCTCTGGCCATGGAACGGGTGGATCTGGCCCGGCAGGCGGAGCAGGCCCAGGTTCTGGAGGCGCGGGAGACCCTGGAACGGGCCCTGCTCAACTCGATTTCCCACGACCTCCGGACCCCCCTGGTCACCATCATCGGCGCCCTGAGCAGTCTGCGCGAAGAGACGCTGCATCTCCCTGACCGGAAAAAGCGGGAATTGTTGAACGGCGCCTGGGACGAGGCCGAGCGGCTGAACCGGTTTGTCGGCAATCTGCTCGACATGACCCGGCTGGAGGCGGGAGAATTGCGGATCAACCGGGAGCCCTGCGATGTCCAGGATCTGATCGGCAGCGCCCTGACCATCCTCGATCAAAAACTGGCCGGACGCGATGTCAGCGTGCAGCTCGCCCAGGGCTTGCCCCTGGTCGGCATGGATATGGTCCTGATGACCCAGGTGCTGGTCAATCTGCTGGAGAACGGTTTGAAATATTCGCCTGCGGACAGTCCCTTGGAGGTCAACGCCCGCATTGATGCCGACCAGTTGGTGGTGGAGGTACTCGACCGCGGTCCCGGGGTGCCGGAAAACGATTTGCTGCGGGTGTTTGAAAAATTCTATCGCCTTCCCGTGCCGGAAGGGGTAATCGGAACCGGATTAGGGTTATCCATCTGTAAAGGCATCATCGAGGCCCACCGGGGAACGATCCGGGCCGAAAACCGTGCCGGCGGCGGTTTGCGCGTCGTCTGCCGCCTCCCTCTGCATCCATGAACGAGACCCCGAAAGAAGGACAGCTCCCCCGTATTCTGGTCGTCGATGACGAGCCGGCGATTCAGCGCTTCCTGCAAGCGGCCCTGGCCGACAACGAATTCACCCTCTTCCAGGCCGGCAACGGCCATGGCGCCCTGGCAGCGGCGGTGACCGCCAAGCCGGACGTCATCCTGCTCGATCTGGGCCTGCCCGATTTGGACGGCGTGGAGGTGATCAAACGGATACGACAATGGTCGCAGGTACCGATCATCGTCCTTTCGGTCCGTGATCGCGAGGCCGACAAGGTCCGGGCGCTGGATTCGGGGGCCGACGACTATCTCACCAAACCCTTCGGGGTCAGCGAGTTGTTGGCCCGGATCCGGGTGATGCTGCGGCGGTCCTTGCAGCAGACGCCGGAGCCGGTCATCCGCATCGACGAGCTGGAGGTCGATCTGGCCCGCCGGCTAGTGCGGCTGCGCGGCGAGGCCATCGCCCTGACCCCCACCGAGTACGAACTCCTCCGCCTGCTGGCCACCAATGCCGGCAAGGTCCTCACCCATCGCCAGATGCTCAAGCAGATCTGGGGCGCCGGCTATCTGGAACAGCCCCATGTCCTGCGGGTCAACATCAGCAATCTCCGCCACAAGATCGAAACCGATGCCTCCCGGCCGCGCTACATCCTCACCGAGTCGGGCGTGGGCTATCGCTTTCGCAGCGAAACCTGATCGGCCATCCTTCCTCTCAGTCTTCTCTGCCGCGCAGGGTCGAGACATACCGGCGATCCACCCCCTTGATGTGGTTGAGCAGCCAGTCGCTGAGGAAATTCATCAGGTCCAGGGTGATGGTCGCACTCCCCGATTCGAACTGCCGCTGAAAGGCGACCACCTCGTTCACCAGTTTCTCGTGCTCGCGTTTGTGGGCGTCCAACTGCGGATATCGTGCCGCGGCCATCAGGCGTTCCTCGGTTTGAAAATGCTCGACCGTGTAGCGGGCCAGCTCGGCGAGGGTGGAGGCGAGCACCGCCCGGCCGGCCCGGCTGCGCATGGCATGGTGGAGCTTGTTGACCAGGTCGACGAGATGGTGGTGCTGCCGGTCGATAACCTCGATGCCGAAGCGGATGGAATCGTCCCAGGTGATCAGGTCCGAGGCATCACCGGCCAAGACCGCGGTCGGCTCGGCTGAGCGTTCCACCTTGAACTCGCCGATCATCGCTTTGAGGTCGGTGGCCAGGCGCGTCAGGTCGCCGGCGTTGAGGCTCACCTTGGCGCTGTTGTCGGTGATAATCCGGGCAATGGTGTTGACCTCGCCGATTTCCCCAGCAATCTCACTGGAGAAAGTGGAGCTTTGGGCGACATTCCTGCTCACCTCCTCGATCCCGGAAGAGGCCTGGTGCAGGTTCTCGATGATCTCGGCCGTCGCCGTCGTTTGGGTCTGCACCGCGCTGGTGATCGAGGAGACGGTGGTGTCGACCTCGCCGATGACATCGGCGATGCGGCTGATATCCGAAACCGTTTCCCGGATATGGGTTTGCACCCCTTCGATCTCCAGCTTGATGTTGTGGGTGGCGGCGGCGGTCTGGCGGGCCAGTTCCTTGATTTCGTTGGCGACCACGGCAAAGCCCTTGCCGGCTTCGCCTGCCCTGGCCGCCTCGATGGTGGCGTTGAGGGCCAGTAGGTTGGTCTGTTCGGAGATTTCGGTGATCGCCTCGGTCACCTTGCCGATTTCGGCGGCGGCATTGCCCAGGTCGTTGACCTTGGACGAGGCCAGCCGGGTTTCGGCGACAGCGCGGTTGGAGATGGTCCGGGCCTTTTCCGAACTGCTGCCGATCTCGGCCACCATGTGGCTCATGGCGTCCACGGTCGAGGCCACCACCCGGACATTGGTCGCCGCCTGCTCGGTCGCGGCAGCCACCGAATGCATGTTCTGGCTCATTTCATCGGCGGCGCGGGCAACGGTCGCCGATTTGTCGCTCATGGTGCGGACGCTGTCGTCCATCTGCCGGGAGATGATCAGCAGTTGGTTGGCCGAGGCGGTCACGGTTTCAAAATACTCGGAAATGTTTCTGACGATGTCGTGCAGCTTGGTGATGAAGGAATCGAACCAGCCCGCCATCTGGCCGACCTCGTCCTTGCTGTCGATTCGCAGCCGTTTGGTGAGGTCGCCCTCGCCCTGGGCGATTTCCCGGAGGATGGCGCTGGTCCGCACGATCGGCCGGGTGATGCGCTTGCTGAGCAGGGCGACCGCGACCACGGTCACCGCCAGCAGGGCGACGAGCATCAGGCTCAGTTGCAGCCGCTCCCTGGCGATGGTGGCGGTGATCTGCGCCTCCTTCTGATTGACCGCCTGATTGATGTCGTCGATATAAACACCGGTGCCGATGATCCAGCCCCAAGGCTGGAACACCTTGACATAGGACAGTTTTTCCAGCGCCAGATCGTTGCCCGGCTTTTGCCAGAAATAGCGGACCACGCCCTCGCCCTTTTCTTGGCAGACCCGGGCAAATTCGATGAACAACTTCAACCCTTTTGCGTCCTGGAAATCGGTGAGGTCCTTGCCTTCCAGATTGGGGCTGACCGGATGCATCACCATCACCGATTGCAGGGTATTGATCCAGATGTAGTCGTTGGCGTTGTAGCGCATGGCGCGGATGGTCTCGATGGCCAACTGCTTGCGCTCCGCCTCGGGCAGATTGGCCTGGCCGGCCGCGCGTTCGGCAATCTTGTGAGCCACCTCGACCAGGTTGCGCGTTGCCGTGGTCTTCTCGTCCATCATGGCGACGCGGATGGTCTTGATCTCTTCCTTGCCCTGTTTCTCCAGGGTGTGAATGGACCAGAGCAGGGAAAAGATACCGAGGGTAACGAGGCCAACCGTTGAAGAAAAAAGAATTTTTTTGAAGATGCTCATGGGTTCCTTGCAAGACGTATTACGTTGGAGCGCATACCGGCGAGTCCGGAAATATTTGGCGGATTATCCTGTACCACACAGGCCAGAGAGAGTATAGGCGGAGACAGTGAGCGGAGTCAAGCAACCCCCGGCGATTGTGGAAAAACAAATCAAGGCACGCGGCCAACGGGGAAGGAAATGCGCCTTTTGCTCGCTGGCGCGGGGGGCAGCCGGGTCTCGGTCAATGGTCGTGGCGGGCAAAGGCGATCAGGCCGAGGAGGGTGATGAGGATGCCGAGCAGGCCGATGGCGTTGGGCAGGGCGGCGTGGAGAAAGACGATCTCGCCGGCGAGCGCAAACAGCACCTCGCTCGATTGGGTGGCGTCGACCGCCGCCAGTTTGCTGGCATTGTCGGCATGACCGCGGGCATGGAGAAAGAGGGTGGTGGCGATCACCCCGGAAAAAAGCGCCACCAAACCGGTATTGCGCAACTGGCCCGGCGAGGGCAGGCCGGCGTCGGTCCAGGGATAGAGCAACAGCCAGAACGGCAGGCTGCCGGCCGAGAGGAGAAAGACCTTGGTGAAGCTGTTGGTCAGCAGCGCGCCGTCGATGGACGGCAAGGAGCGCCTGCCCCGATGCGCCTCCCACACCAGTTGATTGCCGAGCGGATAGCAGAAGGCGGCGAGCAGCACCGGCAGTCCGCCCAGCAATAGGGGACGGAGATCGGTAGTGCCGACGTTGCTGAGGTTGACCAGCCCCACCCCGGCGCAGACCACCAGGGCATAGAGCCAGATCCGTTTAGCGAAGCGGCCGCCGAAACAGATCAGGACAATCAGGGTGGCGATGATGGTCAACTGCCAGGTGGTGGCCACCACCCAGCCGGGGGCAAAATCGGCGGCAAAGCAGATCAGGGCGTAAAAGCAGCCGAAACCGATGGAGCCGCTGAGGGTCCAGAAGGGCCAGTGCCGAGCCCATTCCCCCAGGACCCGCCGCAGATAGGCCAGGCCCTTGCCCAGCAAAAGCCCGATGCCGAGCAGCACCACCATGTACACATAGCGCAGTGCCGCCGACCAGTACCAGTGGCCGCCCTCCAGGCTCATCGCCCGGTTGAGGACAAAGGTGGTGCTGAAAAAGAGCCCGGCCGCCAGGCCGATGAGCATGAGGCGGATCATGCCGCCTCCGGAACGATCCGTCGGTTCATCCTTGGTCTCCCGAAAACGGTTGCCGCCGACACCTGCCAGGCGTTTGGGTCAAGAGGTATGGGGCCACCGGTTGCAACGAAGGTATGTCATGAGAACGGGTACCGGATACCATGGTCGGGCAGGCGAAAACAGGATTTTTCTGTTGGCCGAGAAAAAAGGCGCTTATTTTCCCAAGACGCCATTGTTCCGCTTGCTCTTAGGTGCGCCTTATTGACGGCCCGGTTCTTCGGTATTATCTACTAAAAACAGAAAGACAAAACGTTGTCGCTCCGTCAGGAACCCGGAACCGTGAACCCGCGGTTGCCTGAAGAGCCCCCTTCGCTTGCGTTGAACCCGCACTGTCTACCCGACAAGGAGGTGTACCATGCCGGAAATCCGAAACGTCCTCGTCCCCATCGATCTGCACGAACATTCAGAAGCGCTTGCCGAGTTGGCCCTGTATATGACCCAAAAGCTCGGGGCTGCGCGAGTAACCTTTCTTCATGTCATGCAGCATCTCCCCGATTACAGCGATTATAAACTCGAGACGCTCACGCAGTTGGAAGCCACCTTCCTGACCCATGCCGAGGGCAAGATGGCCGCCTTTATGGAGGCGATGAAAGGCCGGCCGGACAATGTGGATGGCGTTGTCGTCCGGGGTGAGACCGTCGAAGCCATTCTGGAGTATGCCCGGGATCAGCACATCGATCTCATCATCATTGCCACCCATGGCACTCAGGGGATCGAAAAAGTGCTGCTGGGCAGCGTGGCGGACCGGGTGATCAAAAATGCCCCCTGTCCGACGCTGGTGTTCAACCCGTTCACCAAGGAGCGGGGATACGAGGTGTGCAACCCGCTGAGTTCGTGCATTGAGTCGGTCTGACGGTAAATCCTCCGGCGGCCAACGACGCATCGCGTCAAACCATCCGGTTTGGCGCGGTTAATTTTTTGATGAAGTTAAATAATTTTAAATAATTATCAATATGGCTCGGCCAGTAAAGGAGTTCTCCCATGAGATATCGATACCTACTCGCTGCAGCGGCTCTTGTTTTTCTTTACGGCACGGCACAGGCGGACGTCACTGTCCCCATGCATATGGTTGATGAAAAGGGGACTGGAAGCGCCATCGGCCAGATTGTGATCAGCGAGTCACCGTATGGCCTCGTGTTCACCCCGGCGCTCACCGGGATTTCGCAGGGCGTGCATGGATTTCATGTCCATGAAAATCCCAGTTGCGCCCCGATGGAAAAGGACGGCAAGATGGTTGCCGCCCTGGGTGCCGGCGGTCATTACGATCCCGCAGGAACCAAACGTCATGGCACGCCCTGGGGCGACGGCCACCTTGGCGACCTACCGGCACTCTATAGCGATGGTCATGGCAATGTGAACAATCCGGTCTTGGCGCCCCGGCTGAAGATGGCCGACGTCAAGGGGCGTTCGCTGATGATTCACGTGGGCGGGGATGACCATTCCGATCATCATATGCCCATGGGTGGCGGAGGTGCACGTCTGGCCTGCGGTATCATCCCGTGACCGACCGCTCCGGATGGCTTTGGCCGCAAAGGATTGATCGGCAAAAAAAACGGGGAAGACACAGGTCTTCCCCGGGTGCTGTCATGCCGCGAAAAAAGGTCTGAACCAGCCGGGCGAGGCGGAGCCCTTGGGGGACAGGCTTCGCTTATAATTCCGACTATGACACGAACTTTTTTATCTCAAGGTCTTTCATTGCCTTGTAGTGCTTGTCGTTTCCCGTGAGAATGGGGAGGCCATACGCGATCGCCGTAGCCCCAATCAAAGCGTCTGCTAGTTGCATCGAATGGCTGAGAAAATGCTGTTCGACATAAAACATGGCTTTAGCGGAAATTTCTTCAGATATATACAAGAGTCGGGTGTTCCATCCATGGAGTGCTTTGCGGAGATGGTTGAGTTCCTTTTTGTTTCTCAACCCTTGAACGAGTTCCATATATGTAACGACAGAGATAAAGAAATTGTCTGAATTCTCAATGGCTTGATATGCTTGTGCATTGCCCCGCATATACCAAATGAGAACATCGGTATCGATGACCATCAGGATCTTCCTCTCCTCAAATTTCTTACATACTCATCCACATTCTCGACCATGTCGTTGTCTTTCCATATGCCGAATAATTCGTTTTTGCCCGTTTGCTTTTTTGTTTCCTGGTAGGGAACAAGTTTGGCGCACGGTTTTCCGCGGAAGGTGATCACAACTTCCTCTCCTCTATTTACTGAGTCTATCAGTTCTTTTGAGTGAAATCTCAGATCTTTTGCGGTTGCCTTCATGGGAGCCCTCTCGTGTAATGAGTTTATGCTTTGAAGTATAAACTTGGTGAGGTGCTTGGTCAATCATGTTTTCTTGAGCCAAGTTGATGACCGCCGGACTATTTCTCGTCTTTCAGATCAGCAAAATCTTGGCGTAATGCTTCGAGCCTTTGTTGATAGTCCTTGCAATCGCCATATTCCAAGAATTTATGATAGCGGCTGTGCATGGAGGAAAGTTTTCGGGCATGCTTGATCGGGCACCAATATTGTTCGGTCCGAGCGGCAACTTCCTGGATGTAGGAAATCAGCCCGTTGAAGTAGCCGCAATAAAGGCAATTTATTTTTTCTATTATATTTAGATAGCTGAGGTTATGCCGATCCACGATTATGTGGGCGCTTCTTTTGACTTTGGGTATTTTGTAGATTCTGAAACAAATGAATTGGTAGACGGAGACGGCTATATCCATGAATACCGCCGGAATGAGGCAGAACCAAATAACCGGCACTGTAAGGATGTTGAGAAAGGAAGCGTTGAAAAGGTAGGTGGAGACGCGAAGAACAAATTGTCTTTGATATTTCTTGGCCTCTTCTTCAAAAAAAATTTTCTTGCCTTTTATCCTGTAATAAAATTCTTCTTCTTTTTTTTGTATCTCCGTAAGCAGTTCTGCTTCCAGTTTCTTGATGTCATTGATAATCTCCTCTATTCTGTTCATGCGGTATCGTCCCTGTTGGATGTGTTGAATTTAAGATCATCTTCGTGAAAGGAGAGGAGAGGAATCTGTCTTTTTTTCTGCTATCCGGCTCCCAAGGATCAAGGTGAATGCCGCCACACCGGTATTTTGTTGTCCGGCGATATATAGAACAATTCTTTCGTCTTTCGCTTCCGCCACTCCCACGGGGCTTGCGGTTTCAACGCGGTCCACAAACCGATCCGGTTTTTGCGGGCCTCCTCCTGGAGTCTCCGCCAATCATCACAGAACGGCTGATTGCAATCCTCCGGGATGACCCAGGCCCATCCCTTGGCAACCAGGGTCTCGTTCACGTTTGTGCCCTCGACCGTAATCACGGCGCTAAGACGACCCGATCGGTCTTCGCGGATCACCTCAACCCAAACCATTTTCAGGCCAACCAGGGCAGCCGTTGCCTCCTTGGCGGCATAGCCGAAATATTGCTGTTTCTCCGGGCAATCGATGCCATAGAGATCAATGGATGTCTTGAACTGCTCACCCTGTTTATAGACCTCCACCGTATCGCCATCGGGAATACTGACCACTCTTGCCTCGAACCCGAAGGCAACCCCACCGGTGCCGGCGATGATCACCAGTACCAACAACGCTTGCAGGAGTTTCATGATAGCACCTCTCGGAA
>Ga0074193_1000578_pt1 | contig 58314 bp, 68 predicted proteins | sample EPASupsiteHSE605_FD_64523 | JGI IMG/M metagenome (GOLD analysis project Ga0074193, IMG submission 64523) | Bioremediated contaminated groundwater from EPA Superfund site, New Mexico - Sample HSE6-05 | ecosystem: Environmental > Aquatic > Deep subsurface > Groundwater > Contaminated ...
GCCTGTCGCTCCTACTGCTCCTGTGGCGCCTGTCGCTCCTACTGCTCCTGTGGCTCCCGTTGCTCCTACTGCTCCTGTGGCTCCCGTTGCTCCTGTCGCTCCTGTTGCTCCTGCTCCCGTTGCGCCTGTTGCACCTGTCGCTCCTGTAGCACCTGTCGCTCCTGTGGCTCCTGTTGCTCCTGTAGCTCCTGTTGCTCCTGTAGCTCCTGCTCCCGTTGCGCCTGTAGCTCCTGTTGCTCCTGTAGCTCCTGTCGCTCCTACTGCTCCTGTGGCTCCTGTAGCCCCTACTGCTCCTGTGGCTCCTGTAGCCCCTACTGCTCCTGTGGCGCCTGTCGCTCCTACTGCTCCTGTGGCGCCTGTCGCTCCTACTGCTCCTGTGGCTCCCGTTGCTCCTACTGCTCCTGTGGCTCCCGTTGCTCCTGTCGCTCCTGTCGCTCCTGTTGCTCCTGCTCCCGTTGCGCCTGTTGCACCTGTCGCTCCTGTAGCACCTGTCGCTCCTACTGCTCCTGTCGCTCCCGTTGCTCCTGCTCCCGTTGCGCCTGTTGCGCCTGTCGCTCCTGTGGCTCCTACTGCTCCGGTTGCGCCTGTGGCTCCTACTGCTCCTGTCGCTCCTGTTGCTCCTGTAGCACCTGTAGCACCTGTGGCTCCATTGGGCCCTATTGGATCAAGTTCCGCAGGTACCAAGCGATGAGCTGCGGTCAAGTTCCCAGCGGCATCTTTTCCCCAAGCAGAGATCTCTACAGCATCGGAACTGGTGATGAATTGAAACTCGAAAGCGTCCAACTGCGCAAAATAATCTCTGGTTGCAACAGCTCCCGCTGCCAAAGCAAATGCCTCCGCAACATACTGTGTCTTTGTAGTCCCTGTCACGAAAAAACCCAAAATTTCAATGGTAGCTGCAATCGTGTCATCGTTGCTGATTTTTACTGTAAACGTTGACGTTGGTCTTACACCGGCGACTGGAGTATTTTCGATTAATCCAGTAGTTAGTTCAGCCATTCTCTCGTCTCCTTACATTAGTAATTTAAAATAATTTCTTGTTATAATGTGATAAGTTCCTTATCACTGTCCGATCCTAAGTTAATGAAGTTTGAGGCATTACCAATTTATGGTCTTTTTCTATTGTATTGTACGGGTTCTATTTTTGTTACCCTAGCTATTTGTTTAATCTTCCTATTCTGATGCTGTCTTCTGGCCCGAAGGACTTGAATGAGTATCTATTCCAAATTAGAAGGAGTATTTTCTAATTGGATAAAAGAAAACTTAAAGCCTTACGTAGGCCATCTAGTTGATAATTGATATGAACCTTAAAACTTGATACTTTCTGAACAAAAAGCCCCTTGGCTTACCAAGGGACTGTAGCAACTAATTTATTTTTATGGATCGCATTAGCTTATAGAATAATTAAACTAATGTTGCAATAGTTCAGCCATTTCTCGTCTACTTACATTATTTAATTTATTTCTCGTTAAAATGGGTTAACCTCTTGTGCAACTACCCTATGGGCTGTAGTAAGGTTTCCGGCTGCGTCTTTCCCCCAAGCAGTGATTTCAACAGCTTCTGAACTAACCGTGAATTGAAACTCAAAGGCATCAAATTGGGCGAAATAGGTTCTAAGGGCCACACTACCAGCAGTAAGAGTAAACAACTCCTCTACATACTTTACTTTTGTCGTTCCACTTTGAAAAAATCCTTCAACTAGAACATCTACTGTAACGGTATCATCATTCGAGATATTTACCGAGAGTGTTGAACTCGGTCTAACACCCGCAACCGGAGTGTTCTCAAACAAACCCGTTGTTAAATTAGGCATATATCTTCTTACCTCCTTATCTATGGGTTTATACATTCTATTGTACTTGTCCGTTTTTTGTTACCTTCGAATTTTATTAAATCTACAACTCATAAAATTCTAGACTTGTCTTGATACATCTTCCTGTTCAGCGCTTGCTTCGGCCATTACTAAATGAGCTGAAGTGAAGTTTCCAGTAGAGTCTTTGCTCCATACAGAGACTTCTACAGCCTGTGAGCTAACAAAGAAAATAAACTCAAAGGCATTAAATGGAACAAAATAATTCTTCAAGGCCACTGTTCCCGCTGTAAGAGTGAAAAACTCTTCTACATACTTTTCTTTTGTTGTTCCGGTCTGGAAGAATCCCTCAATTTGGATTGCTACTGTAGAAGTATCATTATTCGAGATATTTACCGAGAGAGTTGAACTCTGTCTATCGCCCTCGACCGAGGCGTTATCCAACAAACCCGTCGTTAAATAAGGCATATATCTTCTTACCCCCTAAATTATGGGTTTATCTATTGTATTGTTCATGTCCTAATTTTGTTACTTTCAATTTTGCTAAGACTGGGTCGTTCCCTGTCAAATCAACGAAATGAATAATGCTCCCGCCGTGTACCACTATAAGGTTGACCCCTTGAAGAAGGTGTCTTCATGCAAATGAAGAAACGTCCCCTCATGCAAGAGGGAACGTTTCTTCATTTGCATAATTAGTTCCATACTCCACTTTGTAACTAGCTTATTTTTTGAAGCAGTTCTTCCATCTTTTTATTACAGCCAGTTGCTAAAAGTCAACCTGGGTATCTGGAGTTATCCCTTTGGGGAGTTTATCTGGATAGCATTCCTTATCTTGGATGGTAATCCAATTAATAATTTTATGGCATCGGTCAAACTCAACAAAAATTCTCGGTGATCCTACTATTATTTCGGAAAAAATATCCATAAATTGTGGTGAAACTTCCCTAAAGGCTATCGTTCCTTTTTTACAAAGCTGAACTACCCAGAAAATTTTATGCCGCCTTACAATAAATAAGCTGTCTTCTATGAGTCCTTGACCTCCTTGCGGGCAGTGACAAAAAACCCACTTCGGTTTACATTGTTTAACACAGCCTTGTATTTCTAAAAGCAACTCATCGTCTGGTCCTAGCCCTTGTTGATCTAGTTCTATCATTACTTTTCCCCCTTATTTTTTTTGATAGAACAGCTGTTAAGTTGTCCATCTAGTCCATCATATGATTAGCTTTGTCCAAGTGTGAAATCATCTTTAAATTTAAATCCGAGACAATTTTCAACCGACCCGCGTGCATAAAGGAGCAGTTTCAATAGAATAACGAATCTCGAGTCCAAAATGACTTCCATCCTGGAAGTACAGTTTTATAAAATCTGCGAGATATCCTAAACACATAAGTATTTCATTAACACCAAGCATTTTAGTTGGTGCACAAGAATATCTGCTATTGGTATATCCCCAATGATGAAAAGAGTCTTGAGCAAAATTCGGGTATATGGATCTTGGCTTGATCCTCTCCCTCCCGCTAAAATATAGTTTGAGAATTATTCCCCTTCACCTGTTAGATTTGGTATTTCCCAATCTGAAAGCGCTTCATATGGCTGGCAATCCAGGCAACAGTTCTTTTGACCCCTTCTTCCAGTGCAACCCGAGGTTCCCAGCCGATCGTTTCTTTAGCCATGCGGTTATCGGCTAAAAGACGATTGATTTCACTACGGCTCGGGCGAACTCGCGCCTCATCCACGACAATTTCTGCCGTACTTTGAGTGATCTTTGTAATAATCTGAGCTAATTGTCCAATTGAAATTTCCCTGCCGGAGCCAAGATTTATTACCTTTCCCAACCCCTCTTGACTCTGCGCTGCTTTCATAAAACCATCAGCAGTATCCGTGATAAACGTAAAGTCACGCAGGGTTTCTTTGTTGCCAAGGCGTATTTCTTTACAGGCCAAGGCCTGAGTAATTAGCGTCGGTATGACGGCCCGGGCAGACTGTCGAGGTCCATAACAATTAAACGGTCTTACGGTTACTACTGGCAAATCGAAGGAGGCGTAAAAACTCTCAGCTAACTTATCTGCGCCGATTTTACTGGCTGAATATGGGGACTGACCTTGAAGAGGATGAGACTCGTCAATTGGGACATAGAGTGCAGATCCATAGACTTCACTCGTTGAAGTGTGTACGACTCTCTTCACTCCATGATCACGAGCTGCCGTCAAAATATTAAACGTTCCCAAAATGTTTGTTTCAACAACCTCTCGAGGATTTTTATAGGAATACGGTATTCCCACCAAAGCACCTAGATGAAAAACAGCGTCACATCCCTTAACCGTTCGGTCGATTACATCTGCATCACGTAAATCTCCGGCAATTATTTCGATCTGGTCGAGCAACTTTGGCTCTAAATCCTCAAGATTCCCACGCCCATCTCTAGAATTATATCGAATAAAAACACGAACTTTTGCTCCAGCTTTGACCAAAACCTCCGTCAAGTGGCTGCCAATAAATCCCCCTGCTCCTGTGACCAAGACCTGTTTTTGCTCCCACATTACGCTTTCCCATCCCCTCTTATCCAGTACCTCATATATCGTATGTCAGTTTTTGTCTATCTGACACCGTAGTTGATCCTGTCAGTCAGTAGGGAGACGATCCTTGTTACACGCTTGGGTGTTCTGGTCGCCTCCGTGTGTCAGGGGGGCCGTCCCCCTGACACGGAACGCTAATGGCGTATCCCCTCCAAGAGGGTCAAGTATCTTGCAGCAAGCTGACACCACTCAAACCTTAACGCGTTCTGATGCCCCCTGATCGAAAGTGATTTTTGAAGGGACGGGTTATCAATTAGGTTTGCTAAAGCCTCTGACAACTGAGCAACATTACCTACTTCAAAGGTTAATGCGCAAGCGTTTGGTACAATTTCTGCAAGACCCCCAGCATTTGAGGCTATGATCGGTGTCCCCATCGCCATTCCCTCTAAGGCCACCAATCCATAGGCTTCACGTCGACTTGGAACAACGAGAGCCGTAGAATGCGCCATCCATTGCCGCACTTCTAAACTCGACAAACGACCATGAAAATGAACGTAAGCCTCTAGCTTCAGTGACCGAACAAGCTGCCTTAAAAGCCCCTCATAGGACTCTGTTCCCTTACCCACAATATTTAAGTGAATTTGCCGTCCGCTTCTCTTCCTAATTGACACGGCCTTGATCAAATCTTCAATTCCTTTATAATCAAATAACCTGCCGACATACAGAAACTCATTCATGCGCCCTTGTTGCCAACGTTCCGCAGGTATGGTGATACCGAGTGGTAAAACCTCTGCTTTGGAAAGATACTCCGGAAAACGACTTGCTAAATACTGTCTTTCACTCTGACTTATGATTTGAATGCGTTGACAACGCATTAGTAGCTCTTCTTGTATCTTAAATTGCGCTTGTAACTCTTGATCTGATGAATCTCCTAACTCTTTGCGTAAAAAGGAATATACCGAATAAAAAATTGGAACGACCCCTTGGGACAGGGTATACGCCAAGGGTGTAAAATTAATGGCGTGGCTATGAATGACATCCCATCCTTGACAAATCTCTGGGAATTCCTGACACACCACATCCGCCTTAATCATCCCTAGATAACCGAAATAATGACTGTTGCGAGGTAATCCTAGGACTTTAATCTGTTGTCCTAGAAAAGCCCAGCCTGGTACATTCCAATCACTACGTGGTACTATCACGGTTTGTTGTACACCCATACTATCCAGCATATGCACGATTCCTGTAGCCGCTGTTCCTGCTCCACCAAAGCTTTCATTTTCAAATTCATTAGTTAAGGATAAGATCTTCAAACAATCACCCCCATATCTTTTGGTGGTGTCAACAATTCTCAAGGTTGACTATCCTTTAATACTTTATGCACAAGCCTTCCGACTTGTTAGAGTTCTTATTTTAATCTCTTTAAAACTTTTTAAAAAGCAAAAGAAGTCTGCCCGTCGCTACACCTGCAGACTTCTTTTGCCTTTTATTCTTCTACTAATATTAATGCTTCCAGAGAACATTCACGATTGTCGCAAATGCTCCTGCCAAGGCTATGACAAAACCCGACCACCAACGCCTGGTTGTCTCAATTCCCTTTTTATAATCCTCAAAGTCCTTTTTTGTAATATAGTTGCCCGCTAGCAGTACTCGCATATCGTTTACAACTGTTGAGACGTCCTTAACAGCCTCCTTGATTTCTGCAATATCCTTCTTAATCGTGTAGACCTCCTCTTCCATAACCCACCCTCCTAGTCAAAATACGGACATCCCTTTCTCTATATACTATGGTCCCATTCAACAAATGGTACTAGCCTTTCATTCCCCCTTAATCTCTTTCAACATATCCTAATACTATGTACGATCATTTTTCGGTAAATGGCCAATGAGGAGGTTACAAATGCCTACGATTATTTACCCTCCCTCAATTCCCTGGAATTGGATGTTTCAGCGCCCACAACAGTTACTCGGTAGATTTTCTGCATCCGGCCAAACTGTTCTTTATGAAGACCTCGGAAGCTTTTCTAATCCTAAAATCAACCTGTTATCTCAGTCTCTTCTGATCTGCCAAGGATCGTCAGCATTGGCTGTTCCCCATCCCAGACCACGCATCCTTTGGTTGACTGTTCCTTCTCATATCAATTTAATTCAAAACTATGACCCAGACCTCGTTATTTATGATGCAGTAGATGAGCCCAAAGAGGAGTTTGCTAGTTGGGCACCCTATTATCCCACGATCCTAGAAAGAGCAGATCTAATTTTTTGTAGTAGTGGCAGTATTTACGATTATTTTCTCAATCGGCATCCTCATGTCTACCTGGTCCCAAACGGTGTAGACTATGTCCATTTTTCGCCCTCCCCGCCCTACCGCCCAACAGATCTTCCGTCAGGAAAGCGCATTGTTGGATATAGCGGTGCTATTGCCCCCTGGGTAGACTGGGAGTTACTCAAAGTTGCGATCCAGGAAAATCCAGAAATCAACTTTGTTTTTCTTGGAGCTCTCTTTCAGCTCAGTAAGTTCCCATTAAAATTCAAAAACGTTTTCTATCTCGGACTAAAATCTTATCAGGAACTTCCAACTTATATCCATTACTTTGATGTAGGGCTGATACCATTTCGTCAAACAGAAATGACCAAAGGCTGCAACCCGATTAAACTTTATGAATATTACGCAGCAGGAATAAGAGTTCTAGGGACACCACTTCCTGAACTGCTTACCATTCCGAAAATAAATCTTGAAAGTAACCCCCAACTGTTCTCTCTACGCCTACGACATCTATTAGAAGAAGATGATTTGAACAAAGGGGAAAGAATGGCCTACGCTCAAGCAAACGATTGGAGCGAACGGATCGGCCAAATGCTTCAGTATATTTTCATTAGGGCTAATACAAATCAAGAATTGCGTGTAACACCCTTATCGACGAGCGAATAGTATACGTTGAAAGCTACAAAGTCTTACTAGTTTCTCGAATGAAAAAGGAGGGGAATACACACATGCTATTTGAAACCCATGCTTGGGTAACGCTCGACAATGCCGTCGCCATATATAACGTCTACAGCGATGTGCTAGTCGCTACCATTCCCGTGGGGATTGCACCCGCTTTCCCAAGACGCACGCCGGATGGTACAAAGGTCTTAGTTCCTAATTTCGGTAGTAACACCGTCTCCGTCATTTGCACCGCCGGAAATCTAGTCTTAGCTACGATCCCAGTAGGTCTTGCCCCGACTTCAGTCGCCATTGACCCTACTAGTACTACAGCATATGTGACAAACTCTGGAAGTGGAACTGTTTCCGTAATTAGCATTCCAACTCATACTGTAGTAAGCACCATTACGGTTGGTACAGGGCCGGTAGATGTCACTATTGCCCGTGATGGCAGCCGTGTCTACGTAAGCAATGGCGACAGTAATACGATCTCTGTCATAAATCCAGTAACCAATACCGTCGTAGCAACGATCCCAGTAGGTACTTCACCCAATGGTCTGGCCGTTAGCTTGGACAATACAAAGCTCTTCGTTGTCAATAGTGGCAGCAACAACGTTAGTGTTATTAACACCGCTACGAATGCTCTATTAAGCCTCATCCCAGTCGGCTCGAACCCACAAAAGATTGCTGCAAACCCTGTAAATCCTGTCTTCATGTATGTAAGTAACTTCGGGTCAAACAGCGTAAGCGTGATCTCGACCACAGGACTTAACGTTATAACTAATATTCCAGTCGGAATAAACCCCCTCGGTCTAGATGTTACTGGTGATGGCACACAATTATGGGTTGCTAACGAAGGCGACAGCTCAATTAGCATCATCAACACTCTAACTAATACCATCGCCGCTGCATTGCCAACGTCATTCCCGCCACGAGGTGTTACAGTAGGAAGAGTGGGTTCAGCTTTATCGCCCAGTGACCCCATTGATTTGACTGATCCTTATCAACTTGAGGAAATAACTGAATCAGTCTGCATTATCGTTGAAAAAGTTTATGCTAGCTGTTTGCAAAGAGAATGCTTCCCTGCCTTCCTAGTCACCTTACCAACTGGTGGAGTACCTCCGTTTACCTTTGTAAGTATGACCTTTGCAACTGGTGTGATTGTTCCTGGCAGTGTTGTCATTACACCTATCCCCGCACGACCAAACTTTTCCAGAGTTCAGTTCACAATTCAAATTCCCTATACGTTAACTTTAAGGGATTCAACCGGAGTCTTGTTTACAGTTACAGGTAACCTTCCCGATATTAACAAAGATATCGTCATGTACTTCCCACCAACACGACCAGAATTCGACTTTAACTTACGCGTTGAAACAAGAACAGAAGTATTAACGAGTCCATTGTTTACGACAACCACAATTCAAATTGCCATTGGTAGCTTTGTCATCACAAAAGTTACAGGCCTAGTTCAACTCCTCGTTCCGGCCTTCGGATTCTGCCCAGAACCTCCGCTCTGTGAGGAATTCCCGGATATCCCAGAAAATCCGTGTATCAATTTCTTTAATCCCACTCTTACCCCATTCCCAAGTGATTTCTTCCCACCACAACTTGATACTTGCCAGTAACCACTTATCATGTGTTGTTCACCCTCTTATCTTATAAATCGTTGCCCTTCCAGAGAAAGGGCCGTCCATAAACGGCCCTTTCTTGGTACTAGTCAGAAAGTATAACTTATGTTACATATTTTCTGGAAGGTCCCTTCTCGCAGTCCTTGGCTACAAGGACACTCGGCCATCCATGGCCAGCGTATAAGGGCAACTAAGTCGATCGCCGGCCACTGAAGTCTTGGCGCTAGCCAAGTTTTCTATACACGGAATGGATCACTTAAATGATGAAAAGGAAGTGATCGTATTGGCTTTCCTACCAAGAAACACTTTAAGCCCCCTCCTGCTAACCTATGAAAGTGAGTCCTCATACTTACATATCGACTCTCAGGGATGTGTACTGTTTATTGCAAACAGTCATGAGCCCTCTTATCGAATGCAGGAACCGCTTCTATTAGCCCATGGGATTATGACTGATTCTAAAACCGTTCATCTTGTCGTACTTAAGACAAGTGGAGATCTGTGTTACACCCTTATTTCTGGAACAGGTACACCCCAGACAACCTTAATTGCCAAACTTGACGTACGCGGCACTCGATACCGCAGGCTTTTTTTGTTTCCAGATGGCAAGATTATACATATCTTTTACGCTTCTACTCACCAATCCATACCTGAACTTTGGCGTATCGAACATCGTTTCTGGAACGGTACCTCTTGGCAGAGTACTCATATGGGAGAGGTTGTTCACCCACGAGAACCCCTTTATCATGTTAACTTAGATAGTCAGGGCAATCTTCATCTTTGCACCATGACTTTCCAAGGGCGTCATTCTCTTCTCTTTACGAACCGCTTTAACGGAACGTTTCACATATGGGGATCTCCAACCGAAACATTGAAAATATCCGGTGAAGTTATTGATATGGCTTCACTCATGACAACCGACAATGTTCATCATCTCTTTTGGATCGTTAAAACCCCAACTGGACAGTTTGAACTCCGTTCAGCACAACAGATAAATGCCCACGAACTAGCTAGTATTTGGCACCCGTCACTAGCCCCAATCAAAACGTTTAATTCTCCCTGTAAAAATATTGGTGCCTTAGAGATAGGCGGAGTTTTGTGGCTCCTTGTCTATACTGGGGAAGAAATCCTCATGCAAAATGATGGCAAAGGGTGGAAAATGCTTTCCACGCACACCCCATTTAATAAGATCTTACAATGGGTTCATAAAGATAGAAAGTATTTTCATCAAACTTACTGGTTAGAAGATCAAATAATACGGCATGCACCGGCATATTACCGCGAATTAGGATTCACAGTTAATATTCAGACTCCGTCACCTGCACCCTACTACTCTATTCCTAACCAAGTTAACTCTCCTATTTCTCCTCCGTCTTCTACACCTACTCCTCCTCCCGTACCAGCCTTCTATCCAGACCAACTTTCTTCCCATTGTGACCCTTTTCCGAACATCCCTACAACGATAAGCTTACGTGAACTAAATTCACCAAACCCGCCCGATAACTCCCCTATACCTGACGTAATTAAAGTACCTGAAATTCGTAAAGCGGTAGCTGAAATACCCGGAATCCCAAATACACCCAAAACATCTGAAGCCCCGGAAGTACTCGAAATACTTGAAACCCCTGAAACTCTTGAAACACTTCAAGTATGCGAACCATCTGAAAAATTTGAAGTTCTTGAAGAAACTCAAGCTCCTGAGAACCTTACCGAGGAGGTCCTTCATCCAATGCCAATTAAAGAATCAGATCAACTCCAATCTTTGATCAAAACAGTTGCCCATCTCGAACAAGAAAACACAATCCTCAGTCTTGCGGTTCAAAATATGCTCTCCAAGTTCGACCAAGTAATAGAAGTAATTTCTGAAAATGCTCTTCAATCCAAACAAGAAGATCCACCACCCTTTGATGAACTTGAACCTGTCAAGGAAGCCATGTCCAATCTGGAGAAGGAAACCCAAAGTCTATCACAAGTTCTCCGGGTTATGTTGGTCAAACAAGAAGAGAGTGACTCCTCTCTTGAAAAACTCGAAACACAGATTTGTCAACTCCAATCAGAGAAGGACGATGCCAAAGGCAAAGGGGGATTTTGGAATAAATGGATAACCTAGATTTAACGACCAATATCGCAGATATTCTCTGTAAGTATCCTCAGACAGCCAAAACGTTTCGTAAGTTTGGAATACTCACATCTGGTTGAGGGGCCAAGAATTTACTCAATATGAGCGTTGAGCAGGCTGCTCAGCGATACCATATTAACTCCGCAACCTTGATTAAAACCTTGGAAGTTACGATTGAACAATCTAAACATCAATGGAGACACTATTAATGAATGTTCTATTCTTAAATAATTCCCCTTTGTTGTACCAAGGACTGGCCTCAGGTTTTTCCCCATTGGATGAAGTTCGCTATATTCCAGTTCACCAATCAGGTTGGGAAGATAGTTTGACTAATTTATTAAAGACCTGGAAGCCAAAATTTGCATTAGCTGAAGGAGTTTCGATCTCCACAGTGGCCCAGAAACTTTTCCCGCTTTTACGCCGTCATTCCCTCCCGCTAATCTATTGGGCCATTGATGATCCCCCAGACTGGCGCCGGATGTCCCGCCCTTTGGCACGTGGGGCCAGTCTAGTTCTTACTCCAGCCAAGGAATGTCTAACCCTTTATCAGCGGGAGAAAATACGAGCTCATTATTTTCACTTTGCTTGTAATCCCTCTTTTCATCGACCGACTGAGCCATCACTTAAGTATTCTTGCGATTTACTTCTCGTTGCCAATTACTATACTTCGTATCCTCAACGGAGAATTGGGCTGGAAACAATCCTTACTCCCTTGCGATCTGGACTATTTGATTTAAAGGTTTTCGGGAATGAACACTGGTTGGCAAACACGGATAATTACACGTTGGAACCTAGATTGTATCAAGGGTATTTACCCTATGATCAGTTACCGTGCGCTTATTCTTCTACTAAAATTGTATTAGGCTTGAATTCTGTAATAGACTCTCCCACGATGATGAGCATGCGAACTTTCGAAGCCTTGGGTTGTCGTGCCTTTTTTCTAACCCATTGGACTCCTGCCGTTGAATCCTATTTTAAAAACCATGTCCATCTCGTTTGGAGCCGTCATCCTGATGAAACGTTAGAGCTTGTGCGTTTTTACTTAGGCCGAGAAGACCTACGAGCAAAAATTGCTCGCCAAGGACAAGACGAAGTGTACCTCAACCATACTTATCAGCATCGCATCCAGTCCGTCCATAAGTTACTACAACAGTTATAACCCATCTTACTTATTCTTCTTAATTATTAATTTCTTAATTCCTATTAGTTCTCAGTTAGTTGATTCTTAATTCTGAAATCTTTATTATATTTTTTAATATTCTTCACACCTTTACATTTGCAATAACAAGTTATCTTTGGGGGGATTCTTTATGAAAGTACTTTTCCAAGCTCGCCCGGACTTCCTGAAAACCCCGGCAGGCGATACTGTGCAAATAGTATCGACCGGGCAAGAGCTAAAAAAACTTGGCATTGAAGTGCATCTTTCCACTGATCCTAATCTTGATCTGACTCCCTATGACTTAGTTCATATTTTCAATATTACGCGCATCAAAGAAAGTTATATGTTCTTTCTCAATGCCCAAAAGCAAAGAAAAAGAATTATTCTATCTCCCATTTATTGGCCCCCAAATGCTTACTTTAAGCGGGAAGGTGCAAGTCCCAATGCCCTAGCAGTCTGGAAACATATGCAACCCATGCGAGCTCGCCTCGTGGGGGAATGTGATCTTTTACTCCCCAATAGTCAGATTGAGATGGACGTTCTCCAACAGGACTTTCTTAAATCTGCTTCCTTTCAAGTGGTTCCGAATGGGTTCCCAGATTCATTCATCGGCGCAAATCCTCAGCTATTCCGGGAACAGTTCCCTGATCTTCCCCAAGAATTTATACTCTGTGTTGCGAGAATTTCCCCACGGAAAAACCAACTTTGGTTGGCAAAGGCCTGTCAGAGTCTTGAACTTTCTCTCGTTCTCCTTGGGCCTGTTAATGACCTGAATTATTATAAGAATGTAACGTCTCATTCAAACGTTACCCATATCGGTACACTGCAGGGAGCACTACTTGCTTCGGCTTATTCTGCAGCCAAAGTACATGCCTTACCCAGTTGGTTTGAAACCCCAGGCTTGTCGAGCTTAGAGGCTGGAGCGTGCGGTACTGTCGTGATCTCAACAGACCAAGGAAGTCCTAAGGAGTATTTCCGGGATATGGCCCTTTATGTGAACCCGCAAGATGACCTAAGCTTACGTACTGCCCTTGAGCAATCCTTTAATGCCTCCCCCCTGCCTTTAATGCAGCACATACACAACCTATATACTTGGTCTAAAGTTGCAGAGATCACATTGGAAGCTTATAAAACAGTCATTCTTTAACTATCCTTTTTTCTAGAATACAATCAACAAAAATACAGGGAAGGATTTCTCCCCCCCTTTATTAAAACAGGTCGCCGTGATGATGTTCAGTGGTTAGCCCTACTGCGCATGCATATCTCAAAAAACTATTAACACTTGCAATTACGATACGAAGATCGACCGTTAAAAGTTCTATACCTACTAGAGAAACCCTCACATATCCGTCGATGACTACTCCTTTTTCCAGAATACGGTCAACAACTTCTGCTAAGCTTGAGGAATCGACATCCTTTTTCATGCATTTCCCCTCCTCTCCTTGTCTTACCATAGCATATGTCCCACACTGGACAAGGGTGCTTAAATAATCTTAGTTTTTTCTCATAAAGGAACTTTTAGCCGAACATATCCACAGGCGTTTTAGTCATCGGATAAAGTTATAAAAAAGGAAGGCTTTCACCTTCCCTTTTCTCAATATGTCAACTTCGATATTTCGGTCTTTTTATTATCGGGTCTTTCTCTTCTACTTCTCTGGGCATTGAGCTAACTTCCGAGACCTTATCCAACTGAACATGAACAGGTTCTGCATTTCCAGTAATCGCTTGTTGTTCAGGTACTCGCGCGCGTGACGAAAGATAAGGATCATGCGCCCACCAGTCAATTCCCATTTCTTTAGCCTTGTCCACGGATGCCACTAGCAAACGTATTTTGATATTCAATAACTCAACATCAGCCAACGATATTTTTATATCCCCAGCGATTACAATCCCCTTGTCCAATATTCGTTCTAAGAGATCTCCCAAACCACTACTGTTGTTCGAATGCTGAATTGCCACGTCTCTCCCCACCCCTCCCTACATAAGATTTCCCAAAGGCCCTAGATCTAGGTTTAGATCTTCCTCTTTTAGTCCAAATATCTCACGCATTTCAATCATTTTGTTATCCAATTTCAAGAAAGTCTCTCCCATTTCTTCTATTTCTCTCTCCGATAATGTCCCACCATCAATGCGCCGCAAAGCTTCATGCTCCATAACTCTCCGTAATAATTCCACCAAAGTAAGAACAAGCTTTGCGAGCCCCTGATCCGCATTATGTTGATTAGCATTAACACGCCCAGCAGTGCTTTGTCCTTCAAAATCTATTACACACTCTGCAATCTTTACACCTGATTCGTCATCCTCGATCATGAGGTAGCCCTCCCTTTTCCCCAATTCAAAGATTCGTGAATAAGGAACCTTTCCGGTTTTAAAGTAAATGAACTGAAATGAAAAGGGAGCCACGGTCCCGTCCATTTATCCGTGACATTAACTTCAGCTAAAAGTAGTTCCAATTCATTGATAAACTCTGGTTGACATGTATTAGGAACTAAAAAACCCAGGTTAATTCCTTCTCCCCGAGTTTGAGGAACTTCAGACCAACAGTCTTTAATCCACGGGGTTAACCGTAAGCAAAAATTTGAAATGACCTCTCGAGCCTGCGATACTTCCCTTTCCATCAGCTGATGCCACATCCTCACCCGATCGAGGTACTCCTTTCCGCTTCGCACATTCTCTCTCAACGATGAATATGATAAGTGAGCGTAATCCTGATTCCTCTGAATGATGGTCAAACAATACTCTGAGCACCCTTCCACTTTGTCAAAACACAGATCCAATTCTCTTTCATAAGTCCGTAAAAGCTCTACCAAGTGACCCTCATTTGAAACACTCACACCGGACTGCATCGGTAGAACTGTTAATTCAAGCTGTCGGATTTGCTCAAACCACTGCAACATTGCCAAGAGAAAGTCCTGTTTCGTACTGAAGATCTCCACTGGGGACTTACACCAAATTACACCGTGCTCTCCCACTGTTGTCAACTCTGTTAACAACGGTGGCTCGCTGGGTAAATCGGCACAATTACGTACAAAACCCAATAGGTAGGGCAGTTTCATAGATTCACGTCTTTCTTTATGGCGTTTCCTTCGAGCATCGTCTGTACAGAGGTGAGAACAAGTTTTAAATTTAAATACACTAAATCGACATTACCACAGCTAAGAATAAGATCTCCGGAGATAACGACTCCTTTATCGAGCAATTTCTCGACAACTTCAAGGAGCGTAACTTGTTTTGAATTTGCAATATCACCCACTCATAGCTTCCTCCTTAATTAACTGTGAAAAGTGATAGGGAGGCCAAGGACCGGATACATCTAAAATAAACCCTAATGAATCAGCCGCTTGGTCAAATTCTTTAAGCTTTTTATCCCATTCTTCACGGCATTGCTTAGCCACTAGATATTGCACCGCAAAAACAATCTGTTGTCCCTCCGGCGCAACAACTCCCACCTTATCTAAGAGGATTACTTCCGCAGAAATATTGTTTAAATCTTGATAAAGAGATTCGCCATAGTCATTCATGACTCGTTCCATTTCTTCTTCGATCTTTTTCTCCCATTGACGTTTTTGAAAATACCCCCCCCCGCTTTGCCCCCCTAAATATGGTAGTTCTTCATGAAGCTTTTCTAAAAGCCGTTTACGATCGACAAAGAGTTTAACATGCATCTCATTGTGGTTTCCTAGCCTTTGCAAATCGGCTTGGATCTCCTCGGTGTTCTGAGCTAATTGTCTTTTGATATTTTCCTCATCAATAAATATGGTGCAAAATGGCAGCGGGATGACAGACCTACCCTCCATTGTTTTCAATAAAGTTTCTTCGTGACGCCGCGCATGACTCTCTACCCAGGCCATATCCTCCATATAAAGATGGAGGGACTCTTCGTTATACTCTTTTCGAAGGACTGGGCAGACAAGCATACCCAGGTTTCCATTTTCAACAATACGACAGGGTCTGCCTTCCATGCCAAGCAAATCAACCCTGCTCTCTTGATTTACCTGAATGATGCCAAATGCGTATAAAACCTCTTCATTAGCTAATGGTGCGTAACCAGCTTTGCTGAAATCACGCACCTCGTTGACTTGACTAGTATTCTTGACATCACTGTGAATACTTCTTGGGTCCTCTTTATCCTCCTCAAAGACTTCTCTTGGCTCAATTCCTGAAAACCCTATCTTCACCGGAGCCTCAAAAAGGCCTTGAATGACAGTTTCACCTGCCTCTCTCAAACGAGTCATAATGATTTCTTCTAATTCTAAAATAACCTTGTCTTCGCATTGATTGAAAAGCCTTTCTACTTTCTGTTCCCACCCTTGAGGGGACCCCTTCATTCTTCTATCCCTCTTTCCTGACCCTCCATCAATCGTGCAAATAGTCGTTTTTCATGTTCGCGATATTCCTCTAGGGTTATTTCATTATTTTCCAGCATATACTGCCGTTGGCTGAGTTCTCGCCTTATGGCTTCAGGGCTATAGTACTCCGCTTCTGCATGTTCTATAACTTGTCTGATTGCCCAAATCGGAAACCTAAACATACTTTATCCGTCCTCCAGGCAGATTAACCTACCGTTTTTTTTCCTCTACAAAGTGGTGTGGTGCCCAAGGGCCTGTATATTTAAAAATCATCGTTGCAGCGTGCTTTTCGTATAGAGTTCCAACGGCTTGATCAAAGTCCTCTTCCTTTTGGCGTTCGACCAAAAATACTCCATCGAAGGCTTGGAATTCATCCATTGGATCTTTGGCCAACCACTCGTCGGCTAAGGGACGAAGCGTTGCGATAAATGACTTTTCTACTTCTTTACGCTCATAATCCGCCACTTCCATAATTGCCTTGCCAAACTCTACAACATCGTAACCCTGGCCTTCCCCTCTTTCTATCGCTTTTTTCCAACGCCCTAAGCGTTTGTTTTTCAGCATCGTTTCTTGAAAACTCTCTTTTTTCCACCAAACCTTGAGTTCGACTTCAATTTTGTTGTCTAGATTAGTGAGAAACCTCAAATAGCGTTTTTTCTCTTTTTTAAGAACCCTATGAATTTCTTCTTCTTGATCAAATAAGGTTCCAAAACGCAAAGGAACTATCGTGGTGTGCTTAATAACTTGGCAAAGCACTTCCGTGTAGCGACTCATACTCTCTCTCGTCGCTGTTGTCATCAATCCATCTTCAATCTTAGCACAGAGCATCCCCAGATCCCCTTCCACGATGAGGCAGGGAGGCTCTTGTTCAGGGCCTAATTTCAGGGATTTAACTTCCATGGAGTTTGCCCGAATAATACCGTAACAGTAATACAAATTTCCCACCCCTCACCTAAAAAAGAAAGTCATGTCATGACACGACTGTAAATCCCTATTACTCGTCATCTATTTGACCGATTTCGTCTCGTTCACGTAATCCAATCCTTTTGTACCCTAAAATTTCCAACTTCCCACTGACTTCTACCTCGTAAAGCCCAACAACGTCATCAAGTGCTCTGCGCCGCTGATAGTCTGAATCCTCGATCGTTTCAACTTGTACTATCCAACCGTTTTCTCGCCGCCTAACACCAATGATACTTGCCTCTTTTTCCAAAACACTTTGAAAGAAGGTTTTTACATCATTAACTAATTGTTGGATATCCATGCTTCATCTTCTCCTTTAATTTCTCATTATCGAGGAAGAGTCAGCAAGGGTAAGCCCTATGGCGGAAGCGTATTTTAAATAGGTATCCACTGAAGCGATCACAATACGCGCTTCAATGGTAATGAGTTCGATTCCAACCAATGAAATCCTGACAAAGGCATCAATAACTATTCCCTTGTCAAGGATACGGTCAATGACCTCCGCTAAACTACTTGACTCTACGCTTTTACTTAATGCCATGATCTGACCCCCTCTCTAACCTTGCCTATGACATATATATGATAGGGATCAGAAATCATGACAATAGTTCCAACATTGATGTTTTTATTTCGAGGCCAGCATTAATGCTCATTTACCTTACGTGTGATGCACTTTTTTTAAGCATCCGCTCAATTTTGAGTAATTCCTCTTGAACGACCTGTACTCTATCCTCTATCACGTTAACTCTTTTAGCTATCTCAGCTCGCTCTGCCGCGAGTCGTTGTAATTCTTGGTCGTATACGTGCATCTGAAAGTAGCTTGGTTTATGATCGCGTATTGCAGGTCGTATTAGCTTCGGCCTTAAAGGTAAAGGCTGACGCATCATTTTCACTTCCTATTCTCTGGGGTGTATTTATCTAATTCCTCTTCAATACGTTTAGCTAGTATAGAATTGCTTTCGCTATCATTTTCATAAGAAATTTCTGACCCGATAACATCCATTAATATCTGATAGAATAAAGGGTTTGCACGGACTGGCTTTGATCCATTCGTAGCCAAGATCGTGGCGACCATGATTGCTGCGCGAATACTGGGCTTCTTAACATCATTTCCTCGAATCCCCCGAATAACATCTACAATTCTAGCCGCCTCGCGCCAAGGCAACCCTGATCGGCCTGCAACAATAGCTACCTCGGATTCACGGTCTAAACCTTTTATCTCAATAGTGATAACACGGTCTTTTAAAGCATCCTGAAGCACGTGTACCCCTGCATATTCCGATGGATTACTGGTAAGAAGCACTGAAAAATCAGGGTGGACAGTTAACCTTGTCTCTCCTTTTTGAATTGCAGATAAATCCAAGGTCCTTTCCTGCAAGACAGAAAGGAGTACATTATTGGTTTCTGGTCTGGAACGAGTAAAGTCGTCATAGACAAAAGTATGGCCGTTTCTACAAGCATGTGTTATTCTTCCGTCATACCAAACACTATCCATGGATTCTTCAGCCTTCCAAACCGAATGAACATAGTTATCAAGTAATTTCTTCCTGCGCATTCCCGAGTTTCCTCCGACCAAATCAGAGGGTTTATACTCGTCATTGCCCTGAAGCGTTACGATCGGGCGACCCAAGAGCTCAGCGATATGCATTGCCAGAGCAGTCTTTCCCGTTCCGGCCGGTCCGCAAAAATGAACGGCATACCCGGCTTGGAGATAGAGTAAAGAGCGGTTCGTAAGGTCCTTGAAATATGCGGTTTCAATAAATGCATCCGGCAATTGCCTTACCTCCCTGTACGCTTTCTTAACAGATGACCTTCCGCTTTATGCCCGCCCTTTGATTCTTCAGGCCTTCTTAACATATAACCTCCCGCCTCATACCAGCCCTTCAATTCTTCTCCCCGCTTATTAATCCAGGTTCTTATTTCATCGATTTGCGAGACTCTGTCGGCCTTCAGACCCTGCACCATGGTCTTTCTTTCAGCTCTATACTTATCTAACAAACCACTAGTATCCTCTAGAATTTGTGTCTTAGCTTTCTGTTGATTATCACGATCAACGTTTCGCAGCTTAACAAGTTCTTTCTGATCGGTTATTACCTTTGTCCGAACTTCCGAATGGAGTGTATTCAATTCGAGCTGCCTTTGGTCAAACTCCTGACATAACCCACGTCCTAATTCGGCAAGATTTATACTCATCATTTTTTCTCCTTTGCAATAATAAAATGGGAGGGAGTTTCTCCCCCTCCCTAACAAAACTCACCCAATTTAGAAGTCGTGATGGAGCTCTGTTAAGCCAACCGCTGCTGCATATCTCAGCCAGGTGTTCACACTCGCAATGACTACACGAGCATCGATCGCAAGTAGTTCGATCCCCACAAGAGATACCCGGACATAAGCGTCAATAACGATACCTTTGTCTAAAATGCGGTCCACGACTTCTGCTAAGCTCGAAGAATCAATGTCTTTTTTCATTCTGTTTACCTGCCTTTCTATTTTCAAAAGAACTTTTGGGGAATATCGCGAACTTTGCCTTACATCCTCCCCTACTCCCAATTTATGTCAGTTTTAAGTGAGGTGTGCAAGCTTTTCAGCAATTAATTTCCCCTCTCTGTTTTCCTTACACTGTATGTGTCTCAGATACTCGCTGTTACCAAATCCAAAATTAAAACTTCCCCAGTCAAGAATTAATTCTTTCAATGATAGACACATATAGAAAAAACCTTTATTAAATTCTATTTCAACGGTTTTGGCAATTCCCAGAAAAAATATAGCTACTAAACTCAATACTATAGAGAGGAGAAATCTAACTAGCTTAGAAGGTTGTACCTATTCCATTTTTGTATCAACTGATTTGCAATTTCTTTAAAATCTGATTTTGCAGTAAAAACAATTTCATGCTCACCATGTTCATCCTTAATCTTAATGTAAAGATATTGTTCTTCTATCTCAGAATTACCAGCCGTCTTTCTATTGTTTAATTTCATAGGCAATTGAGAGATAATTTTAATTGAACTGATCTGGGAGAATAGAAAAACTTTGCGATTAAAGGCTATTGCATCCTTGGGATGAAGCGAAATTGCCATCGAGCCTCTTTTTAAGTCCGGGTGATCACCAATCGTTTTTACTAATTTGGCCAAATATGGTTTACCAAACTTTTCATCAATCTCGCTAAATCCAGCGCGTACTTTCATGAGAATAATAAGTAGTATTAATAGCAAAACACCACAGAAACTAATAGTAGTAACACCAGCCACCTCTACCTTACCTCACTTTCATATGAAATATTTCTTCATCTGGAGTCTAGTGGACTTATCCAGGGGGCTATCGCCACTTAACTCCTCTGAAGAAGGTGGAAGTAGTTTTAGCCATTGGATAAACCTTAAGTAAAAAGTCTCTCATTATCTTATTTTTAAAATAATTATTTGCTACCCATAATTGTAGTACATACAATCAATCTCTAGAGGCCATTAAATGGCAAGATACCAAGTGAAGGGGCGACCTATTTAGGTCAGCCCACTTTACTTGGTATCATTTATTCGATCCAATACTTTTTCAGCCATTATTCTTAAATCATTTTTTACGCGTTCTGCTTTTACACTAACATTAAGAAAATCAAGTACCCCGACGACCGCTCCACAGTCTGTACACTGTACGAAGAGCACGGCTCGCGTCGTTCCTTCGAGGTTATTGGCGTGGACAACCTCAAATTTGCTGCCTCCACATTTTATACATCGGGATTGCGCCATACTTACACCCCCTCCTTTGCAGTAATATTCTATGTCTCTGAGAGGGAAATCGTATCTGTTATAGGTGAAATAACTTACATCTCACAAATTGCGTCTTGTCAAAAGGGTGTGGCGAAGCGGATAATCTAAATATAAGAAATTTAAATGCGACAATGGATACTGCTAAGATTACAGCTGTTGCCATGAAATACGCCCAATTAATGGTATTAGCCTCCACTAATACAAGATGTTGTGGCCTATTATAATAGTAGAGATAGTTCTTTTTATTGAAACACGAAAGGGCCCGGAATGTCCGGGCTCTTTCTGTATGATACATGCATTAAGTCATCAATTCTACAATTCTCCTTGGAAGAAAACATTCAGGGTAACCGCACTTGCTGCATTCACAGCACTATAGTATACTCGCGCATACTTTAGAAATATCGAAGAAACTAACGTGGTCAAAGAGTTTTGATTAATCGTAACAGGGCCCGCTTCATCTAACCAGTTTGTTCCATCTGGGCTAATCTGCATTGTTACCAGTGCCTGGGCGTTTGCAGCTAATGAGGCGTTGACAACACCAAAGGTCCATGTTTCTACACCTAAGACGGTATAGGTCGTATCCCCACTCCCTGCAGTATCTGTGATATTTGCAAGAGTAGCAGAAACATCTGTCGTTGCACTGATTATGGCAAGTCCAGGAGAAGTGATGAGAATACCATTAGTCGGCGGGGTAATTGCTAACCCTTCTGCTGCAGCGGTTACTGTTAAGCCATTCGTCGGGGCGGTGATTGCTAGGCCCGTTGACGTGATCGCTAAGCCGTTAGTCGGCGGTGTGATCGCTAAGCCACCCGTTGGAGGGGTAATTGCTAAACCTTCGGCCGCTGCGGTTACTGTCAAGCCATTCGTCGGGGCGGTGATTGCTAAACCCGTTGACGTGATCGCTAAGCCGTTAGTCGGCGGTGTAATCGCCAAACCACCCGTTGGCGGTGTAATCGCTAGCCCTTCTGCCGCTGCGGTTACTGTCAAACCATTCGTTGGAGCAGTAATTGCCAAACCTGTTGACGTGATCGCTAAGCCATCAATCGGCGAGGTAATCGCCAAACCTGTAGACGTGATCGTCAGGTTACCTGAGGAGTCCGTGTTTAAAGCTGTATTATTCCCACCAAATATCTTGACCTTTACCTGATCAGGATTGTCTTGAAAAATTTTAAAGTTCGCCATGCCTTTCCTTTCCCTTCCCTTTCCCCCTAATTCAATCCATATTTATCCAGATTACATACTACATGGTATTCTCTTTCTCGACGGAAAGTTTCAGTTTTGTATGCATATATTATTTAAACGAGAAAGAGATGAGAGGCAAACAAGCTATGGTGGAAAAGATCAGTTTGTGCATGATTGTAAAAAATGAAGGACTAACCCTAAGCCGTTGTTTAAATAGCGTCTCTGGAATTGTCGATGAGATCGTTGTCGTCGATACAGGTTCTACAGATTCTACATGCGAAATCGCTCGCCAGTATGGCGCTATTCTACATCATTTTCTTTGGAATGATAACTTCAGTGATGCTCGGAACGCTTCCTTGGAACTCGCTCAGGGGGATTGGATTTTATTTTTAGATGCTGATGAGGAGTTATCGTCCGATAATCGGGAGAGTTTAATCCGCTTAGTTCAAGATGAAGCGGTTGAAGGCTACTTTGTTAAAATTATGAATTACCTTGGAAAAGAAGGTTGGATTGAAACTGTGCCTGACCTAGTATTTCGACTCTTCCGTAATAAAAAGGAGTATCGCTTCCGTGGTGCGATTCATGAACAAATCGCAGATGTAATTTTGGAAAATAACTCTAAAGCGCGTTATCAGATAGCAGAGGATCTTACTATCATCCATCACGGTTATTTAGACAAAGTAATTAGGGATAAAGATAAGAAGCACCGTAATCTAATGTTGATTGAGAAAGAACTTGAGCAAAATCCCACCAATCGATTACTGCAATATCATTATGGCGTCGAGCTGTTTCGAGCTGAAAGATATGCAGAGGCTGCTAATGTCTTAATCCAGTCGGCAACTGACATTGATCCAAATACGATCTTTCTTCCCAAACTTATACGCTATATTGTAATTGCTCAGCAGTCTTCAGACCAACTTCAAGCGGCACTTAATACTGCTGAACTAGGTCTCAAACTCTTCCCTAACTATGCAGATCTTTACTTTTATACTGGTCTTATCTTGCTTGACTTAAAACAATATTCTCAGGCACGCAATGCTTTTCTTCAAACTCTCTCTATGCCTGAACAACCACCACAATATGCCTCCTTTGGTGGGGTTAGAGGTTTCAGGGCTTATTATTATCTTGCGCAAATTGCGGAATCCTTTTTAGATGAAGAAGAAGCGCTCAAATACTATCTCTATAGCCTTCGTGATAACGCACACTTTACCCACGCTTTAGAACATCTTGTCAACATTCTAAAACCTACCAAAGAACCACTATATACAATGGAATGTCTAGAAAAGGTCTGTGATTTCTGCACCCCAGCAGCTAACCGACTGATGGGAGATATCTATTTTAGACATGGAGCCTATGGTCTAGCGCTACACTATTTAGTACAAGTTGAAGAGAGTTTTCCTGTTTCATCTGATATAAAACTCAGAAAAGCGATCTGTCTCATTCAAGAACGACGGTTCTTTGAAGCATTAAGACTCCTTGGAGATTTCTCTCCAGACAGCCCGGAATACCCTATAGCCACTGTCAATCGGCTATTTTGCTTCTGGATTCAGGACAAATCCCAGAAAGCCCGTACCCTTTTGCAAGAGCTCCATGCCCTTGGCTTAGCGCCAGATACAGAAAATGTAATTTCCCTCTTTTTAACTTTTTCAGAAGAAACTGCACCTTCCCCGCAAATAATCCTAGGACCAGAGGGAATGTTGCTTTTGCTTGATATTGTTCAGCGTTTGGTCGCTTTACAAGAAATCAATCGGGCAATGTATTTCTTACATGCTCTTCATCCAAAATGCCTAAACGATTATTACTCGAAAATTGCCCAAATCTTTGTGGATTATGGCGAGGAAACTAGAGCCATCCCGTTCTTACAAACAGCTATTGAAAAAGCTCCGTCAGCTTTAGCTCATTTCCAGCTTGCAGAAATATTCTCTCACCTAGGACGGCTTTCAGAGGCAGCACAACATTATAAACATGCTCTCCAATTAGACTCTGATACTCCTCGTTACTATGTTCGCCTCATAGAGCTTTATACCGCTTGGCGACAAGCTATTCTGAATGAGGCTTTACAAAAGTATCCCGACAACGTTATTTTCAAAAAGTTATCAGAGGAGGTCTCTTCCAGCTATGAACCAGCGGATTAGCCTCACTATGATTGTCAGAAATGAATCAGCTCATTTAGCCAATTGCCTGGAAAGTATAAAAAATGAGGTTGATGAAATAGTGATTGTTGATACCGGGTCTACTGATGACAGCATCAACATTGCTCTGCATTATACCTCAAACGTATTCTCGTTTCCTTGGAACAATGATTTTAGTGCCGCTCGAAACTTTGCTATTGAACACGCTTCGGGTGATTGGATCTTGACCCTGGATGCTGACGAGGAAGTTGTGTGCCAAGATCTAGATAGTCTTCATACCTTGATAAACTTAGAAAAAGACACGGAAGCTTTCTTGCTGCCTCTTCTTAACCCCATCTCGGATTCCACGGGAGAATATAATACCTTCTATGTACTCAGGTTGTTTAGAAACAATGGGAGTTATAAGTATATCGGCAAGATTCATGAACAGGTCTCCTTACCCAATCAAGAAAAAGTCGGACTTGCAACCCAACCTATCTTAAAGCATAAATTTCTGCCCTTAAAAACACGTCACAAAAAAAGAAACCGCAACCTAAACTTATTGAAAAAAGCACTCGAGGAAGACCCTTACAACCTTTTCTTGCACTACTACCTAGGCGTAGAGTGGCTTATGCTTGGCAAAGCAGGCTATGCTCTGCCTTTCTTACGAGAAGCCTATCATGGTTTAAGCGATGATCATTTGCTTTTTCGCGCTCCAGCTCTAAAATATCTTCTTCTATCCTTAAAAGAGTTAGGTCGACTCGACGAAGCTCTGTCCCTTTGTCTCGAAACAAGCCTAAAATATCCAAACTTTACGGACATCTTTTATCTTGGTGGACGCGTGCTCGAAGAAAAAGAGGAATACCTAATTGCCCTGAAATGGTTTAAGCACGCTATTTCTTACGGTCCCCCCCCAGTAATGTTTAGCCATTTAACAGGCACAGAAAGTTTTTTAGCTTACTATCACTTAGGCTTTTGTTATGAAAAGATCGGAAAGATTCCCGAGGCCAGAGACGCTTATGAAACAGCCCTAAAGCTCAACCCGAAGTACCACTTTCCCATCTATTCACTCTTTTTGAACCTGCTTAGGGAAAAAGGCCCCTCTCTCTGCTATCATCATCTAGAAGATCTCGGCTTCCTAGAAGATCCCCTTTTCTGTCTCACTTCGGCCGAGCTATTTTTCCTCTCCAATCAGGTAGAGCAAGCCTTTCTCTGTTTGGAAACCCATAAAGACGCTTTTCTAGGCGATGAACGTTTCCATTTTTACTACAGTAAATATTGTATTTATTCCGGCAGAGTTCAGGCTGGTTTTAAGTGCTTACGACAGATTAGTATGCAGAGTTCTTATTATGACACTGCCCGTGCACTCTCAATAATTGCGCTGATCCTGCTCGGTGATTTTGTGAAAGCTCGAACCTCGGCAATCACGCTTTGGAAAAATCATTCAACCCGCGGTGAGGCTTATATTTTTCTATGGTTAATCCGATTTGTGCAGCATCATTCCCTCCCCTCATCTCCGCTAAAAGTTCGGGAGAATGAACTTTTTGTATCAATCATTGGACTGTTCGATGATTATAAGCGTTATCAATCACATGATTTCATTTATAACCCATTAGTTGACACTTATGGCTTAGGTCTTGAAACACTTCTGAAAGCCACAGAAAAGGGTTTCCAGTGGCTTCTCAGTGACTTCGATCAACGCTTACAGGATCTCAAAAACCAGTTTACCTTCAAGTATGGGAATAGACAGTTGATGATTGATTCATGAAGACTAAGGAGACCATTAGCTTATGTATGATAGTCAAAGATGAAGAAGACTGTATTCTAGCTGCGCTCCAAAGCGTCCAAAATTTAGCGGATGAGCTGATCGTTATTGATACAGGCAGTACTGACAGTACACCACAATTAGCTCTCGCTGCAGGAGCAAAACTGTTTTACTTCGCTTGGACGAAAGACTTCGCTCTAGCTAGAAACTTCGCTCTCCAACAAGCCTCTTCGGATTGGATTATTGTCCTGGATGCAGATGAAGTTCTTGAAGGGATTACCCCTGAGGCCTTTTATGCACTCTTATCCGAGAGTCAGGTTGAGGGTTATTATCTTCGTATCAGAAATATTCTTGACTCGACAATGAATGAGTCCAGTGATCAGGTGGTACGTTTATTTAAAAATAAACCAGCTTATCGATTTGAGGGAGCTATCCATGAACAAGTTGCCCCTTCGATTCTTAGAGCTAATAACGGGGGCGGTTTAGCCTCAGTTCCGCTCACAATTCATCACTATGGTTACCTTAAAGTTCGTCTGGAATATAAGGAAAAATTCTCTCGCAACAGAGAAATCATTACTAGGGAACTTGAGCAAAATCCAGAAAATCCATTTATGCTCTACTGCCTTGGGCTAGAATACTATCAACAAGACTCTATCCTTGAGGGATTAAACCACCTTACTAAAGCCCTAACACGCTTATCAGGTAATGAGGGATATTTTGAAGATGTTCTCCTGAACATTGCACTTGGCTATCTCCGTCTTGAGGAAACAACACAATTAATTGACTTTTTGGGTAAGGTTTTAAGTATGTATCCGGATCAAGCTGACTTTCTTTATCTTCGTGGACTTGCTTGCCTTCAACAACTGAACTACCATCAAGCTGTCGAGGACTTCGAACGATCACTTCGTATCGGAACGATTCAATTAGCGCCCTTATATCAGTTGAATTGCCTGCTTGGCGACGCTCATCAATCTTGTGGATATTTTTCCGAAGCCCAAGATGCTTACACTCGAGCCCTTTTATATACGCCTACTTCCTCCTATCCTTTACTACAGTTCATAAGCCTGATTCAAAAAGGCTATCCAATTGATTGTTTATTAGAACGTACTTTGCAAGTTGAGAACTGGCCCAAAGCTGAATCATGGCAAGGATTGCTTACTAGTGTGTCAAGTACGAGCTTAAAACTCTACTTTATAATGCTTTTATTAACACTCTACCGAACAATCAATACCCATTCTTTTTGTCCTCAGGAACTCTTAAGCATCAATAACCATTTTGTTAAGGTTTTAGAGAGTAGTATGAATGAACCCGATCTCGATATGACCCAAAACATTGCCGATGAATGCTTGACACTCGTGCTTAAAGAAATTCAGCTTATTTGTATGGCCTTGATGAAAAACATTAAATACCCAAATTTCAATGCCAAAAACCAAGTTAACATTAAATTTAAACGAGCGTTCTTTATTCTTTGTCTCTCAATAGATTGAAATGGCAAATTGATGAAATCGATTCCAGGGAAGGGGCTAATAAATAATGAACTGTCGTGTTCTCCTTGCCAGTCCTGTCAAACAACATGCAAGAATTCTCTCTGAATTCTTAGCTTCACTAATCCGTTTAGAGACCAGCCAGGTAGAGCTTGATTTTATCTTCATAGATGATCATAATGACCATACTCTGCTCTCTCGCTTTGCCCTTGGACAGCCTAATGTCCGAATTTTCCCCGGCGATTCTAAGGCAGATTACCTTTGTGACGAGTCAACTCACCATTGGCAAGAAGATCTAATCTGGAAAGTTGCTCGCTATAAGGACCATTTTATTAAAATTGCGGTCGATGAAGGGTATGATTATCTTTTTCTTGTCGACTCCGATCTCTACCTAAATCCTAAAACCCTAACCCATTTGATTTCGCTGCAAAAGGATATTGTGTCTGAAGTCTTTTGGACAAAGTGGAAACCTGAACTCATCCCTCTACCTCAAGTATGGATGGAGGATCAGTATACTCTCTATGAATCAAGAAGAGAACCGCTCAGTGAAGCGGAAATAACTAAAAGAACCCAGAATTTTCTTCATATGCTCTCCCAACCTGGCACCTATAAAGTAGGAGGTTTAGGAGCGTGCACCCTAATTAATCAACAAGCCCTTCAACGAGGAGTGTCCTTTAGCGAAATATACAACTTGGGACTGACTGGTGAAGACCGTCACTTCTGTATTCGCGCCGCGGCCTTAGGGCTAGAACTATATGCAGACACCCATTACCCACCTTTTCATATCTATCGTGAATCAGAACTCGTCAAACTGCAAGAGTATATAGAAAACCTGTCTTGTGCCAAGCCACAGGCGCCGGCGGAAGACTTTGGTTGCACTTGCGTCAGTCAGTCAGACCAAGGGAATCAATTTTGTACTAATTCTGTTGGTCAATCCAGAATCACCCTGGCTATGTTAGTTCACAATGAATCCGGTCGACACTTAGAAAGAGTCTTAAAACAGGCCACTGCTTACATTGACCACGCCGTTATTTTAGACGATGCTAGCCAGGACAATACTGTAGAGCTATGCCAAAACCTCCTTCAAGGAATCCCCTTAACACTTCACACCAACAGGGAACCCCAATTCCATAATGAAATCCTCCTTCGTAAACAACTGTGGGAAATGGCAATTAGTACCCCTTCGGAATGGATCATCATTTTGGATGCAGATGAAATGTACGAGGAGGATGGTCCTAAGCAGCTACGTGAATTATTAAATCACTCTTCAGATGTCGATTACCTTAGTTTCCGTCTCTTTGACCTGTGGACGGAAACCCACTACCGAGAGGATTCGCTTTGGCAAGCCCATAAATGGTATCGTCCTTTTATCGTACGCAATATCCCGGATTTTCAAGCGAAATGGCAAGAAACCCCCCAGCATTGTGGAAGGTTTCCTCAAAATATCACAGATTTGCGCGGTGGCACTAGCCTTCTTCGAATCAAACACCTCGGCTGGGTCAGACCTCAAGATCGCTTGGCTAAATATTACCGTTATAAACAGCTCGACCCCAACGGCACGTATGGTAATTCAGAACAATATCGCTCGATCTTAGATCCCAATCCTAATCTAGTCGTATGGGAATAAGCTAAGTAAGCAGACATAACGAGGATTCGGCAATACCAGCTTGAAAAAGAACAGCCATTTGATTGTTGCTAACAAGAGGTATGGATAATAATTGAAAATAATAGGACTTGACTAAAACCGCAGCTCAATATAATATAATCCTAATTAATAAAAAGAGCACAAAATGGGGTACACCACCGAAAGGGTGTATGGTTCATTTTGTGCTTTTTTATATGATTTTTTAAGGGAGGGTAGACAATGCAAGTAAATGGGACCACTATTTCATCAGAAAAAAATCAAACGTTATTTGATTTTTTAGAGGCCAAAAACATTGATTTTAATATTATTGCTGTAGAACGGAATGGCGAAATTGTTCCAAGATCAACTTATAAAGAGGTTATCCTTTCCGAAGAAGATACTCTCGAAATCGTCAGATTTGTGGGGGGAGGCTAATTAATGATCATAGAAGTGAATGGAAAAAAGCTGGACCGAGTTTATCAGACTGCATTTGAGGTAAGAGAACAAATGGGAAATGAGACAGATATCCTGATTTTAAATGGTTTTCAAATTGAAAACGACTACGAATTATTAGAGGATGATGTATTAACCCTCATTCCCAAAGGCGCACTGCCTAAGCAGGAAGAACTCGAAAGCATGATGATGGCAAGACATACACCAAACGTGCACCAAAAGATAGACGGAGGCAAAGTCGCCATAGCCGGATTAGGCGGCCTTGGGTCCAACATTGCAGTTATGCTTGCCAGAATTGGGGTAGGACAGTTGCTTCTCGTGGATTTCGATAATGTTGAGCCGAGCAACTTGAATCGGCAAAGTTATTATATAAGTCATTTGGGCATGCCAAAAACTGCCGCACTTAAAAAGCAGATTGAGGAAATTAACCCCTTCATTAATATAGAAACTCGGAATGTAGAAGTGACAGAGAGCAATATTCTAGAGCTTTTCAACGGTTATGACCTTATTTGCGAAGCATTTGACCGACCGGAAGCAAAGTCAATGCTGGTGAATGGGGCCTTAAATCTGCTTCCTAATATCAAAATAGTTTCCGCGTCCGGCATGGCAGGATACGCAAGTTCCAATTTAATTAAAACAGTAAGGCCGATGAATCGTTTATATGTCTGTGGAGACATGGAAAACGAGGCGAAAATCGGCAAGGGCTTGATGGCTCCCAGAGTTCAAATCTGTGCAGGACATCAGGCTAATATGGTTCTGCGCTTATTGTTAGGTATTGAAGATATTTAAGAAAGGGTGCTTAGAAGTGAGCGATAAATTAATTATTGGCGGACATAAGTTTCAATCAAGATTTATACTTGGCTCGGGAAAATTCTCTTTAGAATTGATGAATGCCGTTATTGAAAATGGGGGAGCTGAAATAGTAACTCTTGCCTTGCGACGTGCTAATTTAAACGGCCAGGAAAATATCTTAGATTATATACCCAAAGGAATAACCCTCTTACCAAACACCTCTGGTGCAAGAAATGCTGAGGAAGCAGTCAGAATTGCCCGTCTGGCAAGAGAGATCGGCTGCGGGGATTTTATTAAATTAGAAGTAATCCATGATTCTAAATATTTAATGCCGGATAACTATGAAACATTAAAAGCTACAGAAATTCTTGCTAAGGAAGGCTTTATTGTTATGCCCTATTTCTATCCGGATTTAAATGTTGCAAGATCATTGGTAAATGCCGGTGCCGCATCAGTAATGCCTTTAGGGGCGCCAATTGGAAGCAATAAAGGGTTGTGCACTAAAGATTTTATCCAAATATTAGTAGATGAAATAGACTTGCCGATTATTGTGGATGCTGGCATAGGTCGCCCATCTCAAGCCTGTGAGGCTATGGAAATGGGGGTTGATGCTATTATGTGTAACACTGCAGTCGCAACAGCAAATGATGTGGCTTTAATGGCCACAGCATTTAAATTAGCCATTGAAGCAGGCCGGGCAGCTTTTCTTGCTGGCTTGGGACGAGTACTGAATTATCAGGCAGAGGCCTCAAGTCCTTTGACTGGATTTTTGGAGGAATAGTTATGCAATCAGGAAATGTAAATCATATGGAGTATTTAGATGGAATGGAAGCCCTCGATTCAGATATTATGGAAAAGGTATTAGGATTAGTAAATCAATATAATTATCAGTACTATACAAGTAAAGATGTAGAAAGAGCACTGATGAAAGATCTGCTAACGATAGAAGACTATGCTGCAATATTATCTCCCGCAGCAATGCCCTTTTTAGAAGATATGGCAATTAAAGCTAAAAATAAAACCAAAAAACATTTTGGGAATTCTGTTTGTCTATTTACCCCCTTATATATCTCTAATTTTTGTGAAAACCATTGTGTTTACTGTGGATTTAACTGCCATAACAAAATCAAACGAGGAAAACTTTCCTTTGCAGAAATTGAAGAAGAACTTAAAGAAGTAGCCCGCACCGGTCTAAAAGAAATCTTAATTTTAACAGGGGAATCTCGGCATAAGTCTGGAGTAGAGTACATTAGCGAAGCAGTTAAATTGGCAGCAAAATATTTTTCTACCGTTGGCATCGAAATATATCCCTTAAATACTGATGAGTATTTCTTAATAAAAGCCTCTGGGGCAGATTTTGTTTCTGTTTACCAAGAAACATATAATACGGACAAGTATGAGCAAGTACATTTAAGAGGACCAAAGAGAATTTTCCCCTATCGTTTTAATTCCCAAGAACGAGCATTATTAGGTGGGATGAGAGGAGTTGCTTTCGGGGCACTCCTTGGCCTGAATGACTTCCGCAAAGATGCCTTTGCAGTAGGCCTGCATGCATTATTCATTCAACAAAAATATCCTCACGCAGAGATCTCCTTCTCCACCCCGCGTCTAAGGCCTTACATTAATAACGAAAAAAATAACCCTAATGATGTCCATGAAAAGCAACTTTTACAAGTGATGCTGGCCTACCGCTTGTTTATGCCCTTTGCCGGTATTACAATTTCCACCAGGGAAAGAGCAGGTTTTCGGGATAATGTAATAGGAATGGTGGCTACAAAAATATCTGCCGGCGTATGTGTTGGGGTTGGAGGACACAAAGAAGATGAAAAAGGGGACGAACAATTTGAGATTTCCGACCCACGAAGTGTAAACGAAGTACATCAAATGATTCTCAACAGAGGACTACAGCCAGTTTATACAGATTATATAAGAGTTTAGGGAAAACATATGTTAATTTGTGTAACCAATCGACAGGTTTGCCAGGATGATTATTTAAACCGAATAAGTCAACTGGCTAAAGGAAAACCTCATGCCATCATGTTAAGGGAAAAAGACTTAAGCTTAACTGAATATGAATGCCTGGCTGGTAGAGTAAAAGAAATCTGTGACTTGTATGACGTCCCCCTGATTATCAATCAAAATATCCCCACCGCCGCCAAACTTAAACTAAAAAATATTCATTTGTCTATGTCTGACTTAAGACAATATAAAAGTGAAATAAGTGACTTTGTGTTTGGCGCCTCAGTGCACTCGGTTGCTGAAGCGAAGGAAGCCCAAGCATTGGGCGCCTCATACTTAATAGCAGGACACATATTCTCTACGGATTGCAAAAAGGGAGTTCCCCCAAGAGGGCTTTCCTTTTTAGAAGAAGTTTGCACCTCAGTTACCATCCCGGTATTTGCTATTGGTGGAATTTCAAAAGATAAAGTACAGGATATAACAAAAACAGGGGCCAAGGGTATAAGTATAATGTCCGAATCTATGACCTGTACTAATCCTGTTAACCTTACGAACGAATTTCGGATCTAGGAAAACATCCTGGGGAAGAGCGACGTCTCTACCGAATAGAGTAAACAATGAGATGCCAGTGTCCCTATCGCCCTCCAAGGCGATAGGGACACTGGCATCGTTACACATCTATAGTAGTGCTCTTAATCCGAACGGCCTCTTCGGACAATATCTACACAGGGACACTAGAACAACATAAACGGTGCACATAAAATGTGCCGTCTCCCTAATCTTCCGTTCTCCGACCCACAAGCCAGGGACGCAGTGTGACAAGAGTGCGTCGTCTTTACGTAAGCAGAAAAGCAAACTTCCGTTTAAGCGACCGACCCCAGATACGGGGCAGCGCACACGGACGTGCGCTGCCGCCAGTGAGCCAAGGATGGCTCACTGGCGGGAACCCCGCTCCCCAAAGCCAGGAGCTTAAACGGTTAGTTTGCTCTGCGTTGTAAGACAAAGCACTATGTCACACAAGTCCCCTTATCGTCCTATCGACTTTGTATCCTTACCAAAAGAATGGAAAAAATCATGGGCAAAATTTGCTCCCTTACCTATTACAAGTCCTGTTATACCTATTCCAACCCAAGGATTGAAGATCTTAACATCTAAAAGTTCTAAGGCATTAATCTCACTCTGAAAAGCAAGGACTAGGCCAAATACTAAACTCAATAATTCTAAGGTAAGAGGCCTAAACTTATCCGGTAAAAAGGGAATAGCATAAACAACATCTTTAAAAATCTCCACGACTTTCTCAACTAGAACCGCTAAGAAAAAAACTAAAGCCAGCCCGTCCATACGAATCTCTCCTCTAAATACCAAACTTCCCTCCATTTATTTCCATAATATTCCTAAGTTCTTATAATGTTCTCCGTATTCAGGAGAAGCAAAGGGGCGGGTCTTTTGCTTCTTTTAATATTCTTTGATAAGCCCTCACTGTGCAACTCAAAAGCGTAAACGTCCTTAGTCTTCCACAGGAGTCCCTATCCCTGGGCCTGAAACCAAACAATTAAAGGGTTGGGCGATTGAGAGCGATAAATTAGGCGAACATAACGAAGAAAACGATTTGGAGTAATAACTGCAAGTGCTCCCGGTAATATCTCGCATGCTAAATCATCCGCTGTCCAGATTGCTCCATCTGGGCTTATTTGCAACTGAACCATGACTTCTTCTGTTCCCATATTATGAACCGCATAAGAATAGGCACTTATCTCTGAAACATCTTTGGGCGTGGTCGCAACAGAAACATTAGCCGAAGTTACTGATTCAACACTTTGAATATACTTTCTTCCCGACATCTTAACTTGTACTAAACCATCTCGGGTTGACTCAATAGAATTTCCATTACTGCTATATATTTTTATACCGTCACGGGAAGGTGTTAAATCACGCACATCAGCCTTCACAGGAGTTTTTATATCAACTGGTACCGGAATCGGACTAACAATTCTTACCGAAACCGGAGCTTCGATCTTCCCTATAGAGTCAACGTGTCGGACATATAATTGCCCCTTTTCATCAAGCCTCAATTCTCGCTTAGGGTAGAGCCTCCATCCCTGAATTTGATGAATAGTAACAATTCCTTCACCGATAATCCCAACCTCAACTCGAAGTCCCGTTACAGCTGTTGGCGTGGAAAAAATTCGTGTAAACTCCTCTAGTTCCGATTCTGGGCGCAAGGTAAATAAATATTGGCTGACAGCACCAAGGTATATTCGAATATAACAAGAAACCCCTGCTTGTTCCGTTTGTAAGACCACTCGAAATTCCCATCGTTGCCCTTCTCCAGCAGGTATCACGACATTATTCTCAAGAATAATCCCTGCTCTCGGTCCCGACGGGTGCATTATTTTAACAGCTCTTGAACCATTTGCTGAGCAAACCCACTCCCACTTAGTTGCTCTGTCTCCACCAGTTTGAGCCCATCCATCTGGAAAATTGGGATTATTTTCCTGTTCTAATAGGAAATGACTATTATAAACTTGGTTTTTATCAGTCATTTCCCAAACCCACCTTTAAAGTATTATATTCATAAATAAAATCTAAACATATTAACAGGTTATGTAATTAATTTTAATTTTGAGCTTGAACCCAAATTCTTAATAATGTTAAATTTACTGCCTTGTAAGATAATCTCGTATATCGCAAAAATTTCTTTGGGGAAATGATTACCAGTTTTCCTGAGACGACCTCTAGTGGATTATCTTCCACTGTCCAATGGATTCCGTCAGGGCTAAGCTCCGCATGTACGTATGCGAGGTGACTTCCAAAATTACAAACCGCAAAGGAACAGCGAAGAAGGGACGAAATATCTCGTGTAATTGTTGACGACATTGTTTCACTAGCAGTAACCTCTTCTAGGCTTTCATAAAACCCATGTCCGCTAATTTCTACCTGAACTCTTCCGGAAACTGATGTCGCTATCGGAACTTGATTATTTCCGAAAATCTGGACTTTATCTCGGACCGGCGTCAGGTTCCGTACATCAGCATTAACATTTGCTTGGACATTGACTGGAATCTTCAGAGGAATTGGTGCAGCAAGTTGAATCGGTTTAATTATTTCCCCAATTGTCTGTATAGATTTTATATGAAGGGTTTCTTTAGTATTCTTCACAAGCCTTTTCATGCAATTCGGAGAAAGGGAATATGCAATTATTTGGTATATATAGAGAGATCCTGGTCCTAAAATCCCTATCTCCAAACGTAAGCAATCGACGTCATAACCAGCACCAATGACTTGCTTAATCTGTTCCTGCTCCAACCCTACTCCAAAGCAATACTCCCAAGGCATAGATACGTCCCCTTGTTGCGAAATGGGGTAAATACGCAAATAGGCCTGTGTTTTAGGCCTATCTGCTTTAAGTATAATTTTAATGAGCCATTCCTTTACGCTTCCAATGCATAGAGATGCCTCTGGTTTTTGGATGATTCCAGCACGAATGGCCGTAGTATTAACGATTTCCAGCACTGGCACATCCTTAGGTTCACTCTTGAACCTCCAGCTAGATTCCTTATTTCCACTGATTTGAAACCAATCCTCTGGAAAATCCGCTTGAATTCTACTTTTTCTCAAAAAACTACCGTTGGGTACTCTATTGAATGTCCCTTTTATATTTCGTTTCATCTATAACCTCCTATAATTGGACGATTAATAAAGTACTGTTAACTTATCCTATCGGTTAAACTCCAAAAATATCACTAAACTGGAAAGCCATAAAAGACAAAAATCTTTCCCTTACTCCGACAAGGCGAAATTGCTTTGACACATAAGTTAAAGGTATTAGCCAATTAATTAGCTAATACCTTTAACTTATTGTTGGGACATACAATTATTAAGTATTACTAGAGTTAATGTATGTCTGCCCCTTTTCGATTATACGGCGTGCCTAGTTGCTTTTGCGTCTGCGCAAGAACTTGTTTTAAAACTGCCAAATCTGAACTTTTAAGGTAAGGATCCTTACCCTCCTGCACCTTGCGAATTGCATCTTCGACAGCTACGACGCGAAAACGCTGGCGCCCTTTATCCAGATAACTATGTGAATAGGTTGGGGTATACGACACATTTTTCAGAACAGTTTGTCCAAATGTAACGTCCTTTTGAAAGGATATATTTAAAATTACTCCGCTATTCCGTTCTACTCCTCGTTGGTCCCCGATAAAATTGCCCATAGAATAAATAACGAACTTATCTTGATTGTTGATTTTCATAATTTCCATAGGTTGAATTACATGAGGATGACTGCCAAGGATGACATCCACTCCGGCCTCTAAAAATATCCTTGCCAATTCTTGCTGTTCTTCAGTGGGCTGGAGGCTATACTCAACTCCCCAGTGCAATACGAGAACGAGAACATCTACCTTCGATCTTAATTGATTTACTTCCTTTAGAATTGTATCTTTATTGAGAAAACCAAAAAAATAGGGATGCTCTTCTGGCACAGGGATTCCATTGGTCCCATAACTATAAGCCAAATAACCAACTTGAATCCCTTCTAGATCTTTGATTAAAAAGCTATCCTTCTCCTCTTGGCTTTGATATGTCCCAACGATGTCTAAACCCGCATTTCTTAATACGCTCATGGTTCGGATTGCTCCTAAGTAACCTCTATCTAATATATGGTTATTCGAGGTGATAACCAAGTCATATCCTGCTTCTTTAAGAGTCGTAGCCATTTCATCAGGGCTATTGAATTTAGGATATCCAGTATATCCAGAATCTCCACCAGCTAATGCTGCTTCAAAGTTTGTTGAAGCATAATCTCCATACTCAATTAAAGATCTAACAGGTGCAAAAAAAGAATCAAATTGGAAAGATCCATCTGATTGTTGCCCTGACGCAATTTGAGTATTATGCATTAGAATATCCCCAGTAGCCACTAAAGTAACCGTTTTTCGGACAGGGGTTTTATATTTTGTTGCGTCGTCGGATAACTCTTCTACCTCTACATTGCTTTGCCTTAAATTTTGATTTGCAACGGGAGCTATAATTGGTTGGATCCCACATCCCAGCAATACTAAACATAATAATCCCATAATAATAAGTCTAATACGTTTCAGAAGATATCACTCCTTTTCAATAATTTTCTCTCTGCAACTGATTGTCTCCTTCCTATTTATAGAATTTATTTAAGAAATAGGATTAATGTTACTTAAACCTCCGCACATCCAATAAATTAACTACTTTTATTAAAAACTCCTAAAAACTGGGCATTGATTCCTCTCTCTATTCGTGCTAAATTTGTATTGTACCAGTTATATAAAAGAAATTTAAGACATTTAGCGCAAAAACTGAAACCTCCCGACGGGGAGGTTTCTTTCTTTAAATTAAAGTTTAAAAAACTTGGCTTAGCGCCACAAACGCTTTACTTTTTATAAATCGCGGTCGTCCAAAAGTTAGGAATTGATAGGCAGCAGCTTTATACTACCCCGGACCGCTAAACGATCATCTTTGATTACCAGGATACCCGTAACCCCCTTAATACTAGATGCAAATTCAAGTGCTCTTTCCAAATCATCCGATGTCTGTACGATATTTCCTGTAGCGGTGGCTACTGCATCCGCTAAGGGGACTGAGGGAGAAAGCACGACTACCGCGTCGGCTTTGCCAAAACTCAAGGAATGTCCCACTTTGCCAGATGAGGTACATATTCCGAGCGGAGTTTGGTTCGGTCTGACTTCAATCGCAATGCGATTAGACAGCGGCGAATTCCCTGCAAAAATCCCAACTTTGCGAATCCGACTAGTACGCATGAAGATATCCCCACCGTTTTCCACAATCACGTCCCTGGAGCGCTTGGCAATTTCCTTCCCAACCCACTCTGCCACTGCTCCAGCAACCGCAGCCATCGGCCCAACTCCTGCAAGTCGCCCTGCTTCTGCCATAGTTTTAACAATTTTAGGCGAATCTGATAAAACGGTATAAGGGGTTAGTGAGCTTACAAAAGCATGATCCTTTTGAATATAATCTTCAAGAGGTCTTCGACAGGCTCGAATGGTTTCTGTTACCCACTCTACCAGCTCGGGAGAAAATCGCTCTTTCCGTATCCCAATATCTAGATCTGTTTCTTCTACAGCAAGCTGAAAATGAACCAAATCCTCCTGACGGTGATACTGCCGATACCTGCGTTCCGTAAAATCCAATTAAAGACTAACCTCCATGGCCCACATTGGGCAGACTTTCACACACAGTTGGCAAAAAACACATTGATCTCCATCAAAGCGTACTTCCATAGATGGGCGTTCCAAATATAAGGCACCCGTTGGGCAAACACCTGTACACGCTCCACACATGACACATTTTTCTTCATTTCGTACGATTTCTTGATTAAGGGCCTGAACTGAAACCCCCAAATTACGCAAATAGTTTAGGCCGTTTTCACTTTGATCTCCGGTAACCTCTAAGATCATCGTACCTTCTTTTTGAGGGTTGACATCCGCTTTCACTATATTAACCACTAAATCGTAATCCTTAACCAAGCGGTAAACAATGGGTTTGACCGAGATATCTGTCCCAAAACGCAACACAATTCTCTTCGGTGACACTTTAATCAATCCTCCTTTATACTGTGAGCAATAAAGCCGTCAGCGGGTGAGGGAAGAGTTTTAACCGGTTCAGTCAACTGGAATTCCCCTTTCTGAATCCACCCTTTTAAGGTTGTAGCGATTTCACGAGCTCGAGGCATACTTGACAAAGGAGCAGTAGGTATTTCCTTGCCATTGACAGTGATCTTCCCACTCTTTAGGTCTGCATAGCTTACATATCCCAGATTACCCGGTGTAAACGAAGGGTACGCGTCTCCATAGTCGACAACGGGGGCGAACAGTTCTTCATCCTTTTTAGCAGCATACCGCGCAATTTCTTCATTTAGAATTGGGATAGGTATGCCAATTCCTACACTAAGCGTTGCACCATACCCTAGATAACTTGTGCCAACAAGCCATCGCGGGCTCATTTGTTTTAAATCCCCTGTGACAGCAAGTGTCCCTCCTGCACTACCGAGTTCTTTCCCCTCTACGTCAATCATCGATGGAAAATGTTGAGTACCATTCCACGCGACATACCCGATCCCGCCGCCGAGGAAAATTTTCGTTCCCACTCCGATTGTCTTAAAATGTGGATCTTTCAAAAGTGGACTCAGTTGTCCGGCTGTAGAATAATTGGCATTTCCCAAATGAGGTTTGATCATTCCCATATATGTGTAAATCGTACGATCGGTTAAATTTACCGCACAGTTATAATTCTGATAGGCATTTCGAGGATTAAATAAAATCGCCTCATTAATTTCATCCAGTGTAATGGTTGTTTCAAGATTTCTGCGTGGGTAACAGTCTGTACCATATCCTAACGCTTTTAATTTCACTGGTTTGCGTGCGACGAGGTCAGAAATAACATGCCCACCACCATATCTGAATTCACCTGGATAATTGCTATTCAGCGGGTCATCTTCGTGCATCTCAGTAGCACCAATATAGGCGTCAACAGCGGCAATTCCTGTATAAGCGGCTACACCGTTTAGCCAAACTTTCTGCATTTTCATCCGTGGCTTTGTGTGACCAAAACTTAAAAAGGCACCTGAAGAACACATCGGAGCGAACGTGCCAGTTGTTACCACATCGACTTCTTGTGCTGCTTTGGAGAGGCCTTTCTCTTCTACTAGAGTGATAAGTTCCTCTGCAGTCACAACAACTGCCTTGCCTGCTTTGATCTTAGCATTAATTTCTGCGTACGTTTTTTCTACACTCATGACTATCTCCACCTCCAGATTTGTTATGCGTTTTGCCACCCAACTTTTAGCTCAGACTTACTCCAAAATCAGTTTCGAAGTTCAAATATCGTCCATCGTAACCAGCACAGGATAAGCTCACTAAATTCAGATGTAACCTCTAATGAGCAAGTAGATAAACCATTTTAATTACTCATTAATATTAATAAATTCGAACTAGAAAAGGCCTCTTCTGTGATAGAAGAGGCCAAAATTTCATATATTCGACACTCCTCTTATCTGCCAGGAAAATCTTCTCCTGCAAGAATTAGCACCATGCTTTGTCCACGCTCTAACATAAGTCGCGTATCAAGCTGGTTGCCGGGTTTCATAGGGCTAGTCCCTCCACCACTCCGGATAAGAGCTTATTAATTTAATTCATTATGCTGAGTCTAACATTTAGCTTCTGTCCTGTCAATATGATTCTGAAGATAGTTAAACTAATGTAAGATATTGCATATATAAGAAATAATATAATCGACATATTCTTACATATAATAAAGTGGTAAGTTTATTCTCATTTTCTTCATGTAGTTAGTCCTCTTCTTTGATCTCCCTAGAAATCTAAGGAGGTCTCTTTTCTATTCAGGAGACATTTCAAAAACTTGGTGTTCAAATTTTGGCTATTAGCACAGACAGTGTCTATTCTCATAAAATCTTCGCCGAAACATCACCATCTGCACGCACCATACATTATCCTTTATTATCCGACCGTTCTCATTTCATAACACATCAATATGGAGTCCTTCGAACAGATTTGGGAATTTCCTTCCGAGCAACCTTTATCATTTCTCCTGATCGTGAGGTAAAGTACGCCAGCCTCTATCCGCTCGAGGTTGGTCGTAACGTGGCTGAAATTATTCGCATTATCAAGGGGCTACTGTATGAAGAAACGACTGGTCAAGGGATACCCGCTTACTGGCAACCTGGAATGCCTGGAATCTTAAGAGATTTTAAATTCGTTGGCAAAATCTAATTCGAATCTCAACATAAATACCTATTCAGCGGGTATCCTAAATGTATTCCAACGTCAAGGGAGGCATACTATGGATCAGGAGGATCAATCCCACCAAAACAAACGAAGATTCCCAAAACGTGAAGTTCTGCCCTCTAGTCATCAACCAGATCAAGACGGACGAACTGATTATGGCAAAGATCAAGAGACAACCCATAAAGGTTAAAAGTATCTTGGAACTTGGTATTCCCTTAAATATCCAACTAAAAAAGGAGGAACCATATGTCAAATAGAGCAACAGATAAAGCACAGACAGGTAAACCTGATCGAGGTAAAAACTCTCCTTTTAAGAAAAAAACTCCTCAAAGCCGGGCATAAGCCCGGCTTTTCGCTTAACAAGGATGTTATCTAAGTATGCATTCTGATATAATGAAGTAGATTAACCCCTTTTCTATCCAAAAAATAAAGATTTAAAGGTGGTACCATGAAAAAAATTGAAGCTATTATTAGACCAGAAAAACTGAATGACGTGAAAATCGCTTTATCAGACCTTAGTGTTAATGGAATGACTGTCGCTAATGTTTCAGGATTTGGGAATCAAAAGGGTTACACCCAAATTTACCGCGGGCAAGAGATCGTTACAAAACTTTTACCAAAGATAAAACTGGAAGTTGTGGTTACCTCCGAAAAAGCAGATGAAGTTATTGAAGCTATTGTTAAGACATCAAAAACCGGAGAATTTGGAGATGGTAAAATCTTTGTCTATGATGTAGTGGATGCAGTCCGTATTCGAACAGGTGAACATGGCGATGCTGCTCTTTGATCTCTTAGATATAGACATTTTCGCTAAGTTCAAAGTCTGGATAGGCCTTTTCTCTATGTTGAGTTAAATCCAGACCATTAACTTGTTCGTCATCGCTGGCCCTGAGGGGAGTAATCAAAGCTATTCCCTTTAAAATGAGAAACGTCATAATCCCGGTAAATATATAAGTAGCTAATACCGCAAGCAATTGTATCAAAACGGGTTCAAATCCGCCTCCATTAATCCAGCCGTTTTTACCTTGTGGATTAAGGCTTAAGTCAGCAAAAATCCCAGTAGCGATTGTCCCCCAAGTTCCTCCAACTCCGTGTATTCCGAAGACATCTAATGCATCATCATATCCTAGCTTAGCTTTAAGTACACTGACAGCTAAATAACAAACTCCTCCTGCAACGAATCCAATAAGTAGGGCACTAACCGTTGAGACATATCCTGCTGCTGGTGTAATGGCTACAAGAGCGGAAATAATTCCACTGACCGCACCGAAGACGGTTATTTGGCGACGATGAAGCCATTCAACCAGCGCCCAACCAATCATGCCGGTTGCTCCGGCTATTTGTGTTGTAGCAAGCGCTAGCACTGCGACACCATTAGCTCCCATCGCACCTCCAGAATTAAACCCGAACCAACCAAACCATAACAACCCGCCTCCAAAAAGAACGTTCGGCATGTGATGGGGAATATTCCACTCATACCCTACCTTCAAACGTTTACCTACTACAAATGCTGCTACTAATCCGGATACACCAGAAGCTACCTCAACAACCGTACCTCCTGCAAAATCCAAGACTCCTAGATTACGCATCCATCCGCCGACTCCCCACACCCAATGGGCTAGAGGAATATATACGAACGTGCTCCAAAAGACTATAAACAGTACAAATGCTGTGAATCGCAATCTTTCTGCGGTTGCTCCACTTATCACCGCTGGTGTAATTATTGCAAACATTAGTTGGAACAAGAAGAACAACAAATGAGGAATGGTCGGAGCATAATCGGGGTTGGGGGAAAGACCAACTCCTCTGAGCCCTATCCAATCCAGACCACCTATTATGTGACCGTAATCCGGTCCGAAGGCTAATGAGTATCCAAATAATACCCAAATAACTGTTACTACTCCCATAGCAGCATAACTTTGCATCATAATAGAAAGCACATTGCGTTTTCTAACCATTCCCCCATAGAATAAAGCTAGACCGGGAGTCATTAGAAAAACTAGTAGGGTACATATAACCAGAAAAGAAATATCTCCTGTATTTAACGTTGTCATTTATTTATCCTCCCTATCCCTAAAAATGTGAATAAAAAGAGGCTCTAAAAAAGCGTTTATTAAACGCCCTTTTAGAGCCTCTTTGCTCTCTAGATCCTGCCGTTACAGATAATCTTATTATAGCCTCCAAAAATAAAAGTGTCTATAGTATTTTTTCTCTAAAAATAGAGATTCGAAAATATAAATGCCTATTTTATAAATAAAAGTGACACTCCTCCTAAAGTTATAATTGCTCCAAAAATCTCTCTTGGTAATACCTTTTCTTTAAAAATTATGATTGACATTGGAATAATAAGTATTGGTGTAATTGAAGTAATTGTCGAAACAATTCCTGTAGGTGCATGCTGTACAGCCAACAGACTTAACGATACCCCTATAAACGGACCAAAAACCGAACCTATTGTAATATATTTTATAGCCTTAATATCTTTCATAGCGGAATATATATTTTTCCAATTTTTAGTTATCGTAATTACGAGAGCAAATCCAATAATAGCTGCGATAATTCTAATTTGAGTTGCTGCAAAGGGATTGTAAGATCCCATTCCAAATTTACTAAAAACAAGCCCAAAGGCTTGTCCTAAAGCACCGATAAATGCATATATTAACCCTCTCACAGGATAAGAAAACTTAACCATCTTGTTCTCTGGATTTCTAGTTAAGATAACCAAGGCAATCCCACTAATTGTTAGCAGCATGCCAGTTAAACCTGCTAATGTAATTCTTTCCCCCATCATTATGAAACCAGTTATTGCTGTGATTGGGGGTACTGCTGACATAATCAACATTGAAAGGCGGGAACCAATTAATACAAACGCTTGAAATAAAAACAGATCTCCGATCACAAAGCCAACTGTTCCTGAAATGAATAACCAGAACCATGTTGAACTCGAAGCATCTAACGGAAGCATCATTCCTCGAGTAAATAAATTAAAGACGGATATTAAGAGTAAGGCTATTACAAGTCGAATTAAATTAACTGATATTGAACCCACTCTTTTTCCTGCCGATTCAAACGCAACCGCTGTAATGGTCCAACATAATGCCGTTACAAGTGCAGCGATTTCTCCTAAATGTGATTGGAACATTCCTCTTCCTCTATTCTATTTTTTGCCTAATAGTAGTCTTTTGAACTTAGCAATTATAACATAGTTACTTATTTATTGAACACTCCCCCACTTATAAATAAATGTTTGGAAATCTTATTAATTAATAGTTTTTTTCAAGCTCTGTATTGATTTTGAAACCGTCGCCTTGTGGACCATCCCTGACAATGTCCCATGAAAGTTAGAATAAGAAAATAGAACAAAGAAAAAGGCTTCGGCAGGATGAACTGCATAAGCCTTTATACATTAACAACTAAAATTTAGCTTTTATAGTTGCTCTTATTCTTTCATATAATATCATTTCCCTTTAAAGTAATTCGAAATTATTTGGGATATTTTCCTTAAAATAGATACTTCACTATCTGATATCATTTCCTTGGCCATTTCATTATAGATTCTGACCACGGCCTCACCGTACCCATCCCCCGGAACTGCCCAGCGTCCGTTAAGATCTTCCCAGTTTGCACAACTTCCTCTCTCAACCAAATCAAAGCGGGGATCTACCTTTTGCACTTCCATTGGCAAAGGGTCCGTAGATGCATATGCAAAAAGGTGTTCTAAGTGGGCCAACACCCCTTCTTCCTGTGAGGAAAACGTTGCACCTTGTGCCCCATTTCCAACTGCTCCAATTCCAACAAAATTGTTTTGCTCAGCCTTTACGACTCCGGTGAATCTAAGGTAGCCAGTTTCCCTTATCATTTGGGCTACCGCATAACCCCATCTTATTCCAAGTATTTCCCCATTCTTCTTGTACAAGGGGATAAGATCTGGGGCCTTAGAATTATACTTCGACAAGAACTGCTTACATTGCTCAATTGTAATAGTCTCTTCACCCATAATGGGAGTTTTCGGGACATTTGAGGTAGGCACATACTCAAAAACGTTTACATTATCGATTGTTCGCTGTACAACTCCCGCTGATGCGAGGCCGTTATCAACTGCTTTTTTCACCTCAGTGATCGCACTTTCTTGAGAACTTAAAGCCATAGTCTGCTTACCATCTAAAATGACACGATACATGACACTAGGGGATGGTTGCGCTGAAATTGGTTCCTTGTATACAATCCCAAAGTAATCACAGATCCCTTTAGCGTGCGCTACTGCAAGTGCCTGACGAAAATTGGGTTCCTTTAATTTTGAGGCATCCGTTACTTTATCGATAAACCCATTTTCCGTTAAAATTGCAGGCATACTCGTTTCTCTAAGCACCATGATATTCTGAGTTTTTACTCCACGATTTGGCCATCCACCAGTCTGTACGAGATACGGTAGCACCTTGTTTGCTGCCAATTCTGCTCGTCCACCAGTACGTATCACAAGTACCTCTACCCCTGTGCCCCCACCTGCATTTATATGGACCGCGACAAACAGTTCTGCTCCTCCTAATTCCGCGCTATTAACTCGCGCCCCCAAATCCCCTTTTTGGTCGTTCTCATAATGCCCTGGAGCATAATCTCCGTCACGAGTCAGAATAACACTTATACCATTGAACTCAAGCAGTGACTTTAACTTAAGGCATAAATCCAGTGTTAAGTCTTTCTCTCTCAATCCATTCCCAATTCCTCCTGGATCATAACCACCATGACCAGGATCAATACATACTTTCACGTCAAAACCTCCCTTTTCATTCTATTCTGGGAGATTAAACTGAGTTACTTTCTTCGCGTTTTTTTTACAACAAAGAAGGTATTCCATAATAATATGACGAATAGATAAGTCTATTATAAAACACATCAAATTAAGGAAGGTGTAATTATAACAATGAAAAAAGGTCTCACAAAATGGTTTACTGGAATGGTGATTGGAGCACTGCTGCTGACGACAGCGGGATGTGGAGGAGGTTCGGCTCCCGCTGCAAATTCAGATTCAAAAGGTGGAACGGCGAAGATCGGTGTCATCGCCTATATGACTGGGGGCGGAGCGGCCTATGGTCAAGCGATTAAGGAAGGTCTGGACCTTGCTATGGATGAGGTCAATGCTCAAGGCAAGGTTAAGATTGAGCTCGTTTACGCGGATTCCCGCGGGGAAAAGACTGAAGCCATCAATGCTGCCAATAAATTAATCAATAAAGATAATGTTGTAGGAATTATTGGACCAACCTTAAGTGGCGAGATGTTTGCTGCGGGCCCGATTGCCAATCAAGCGGGAATCCCGATTATGGGAACTTCAACTACAGCAGAAGGGATCCCTGCCTTGGGGGACTTCGTCTTCCGGAATGCTTTACCCGAATTTTTAGCTGTTCCGCAGGCTGTCGAGAAGGCAATTTCAACATATAACCTGAAAAAAGTTGCGGTTATGTATTCTAACAATAACGACTGGGCAGTGTCCGGGTATAAGACCATTGAGAGTACCCTCAAGAAAAATGGAGTACAAATCATTGCGACCGAAACATTTGCGGATAAAGATACCGACTATTCCGCTCAGTTGACAAAGATTGCTTCCTTAAAGCCAGATGCTGTTATGGTATCTAGTCTTTATCAGGAAGCGGCCCTCGTTTTGAAGAAAGCAAGAGAAATCGGAATTACTGTTCCTTTTGTGGGAACAAATGGCTTTAACTCCCCTGAACTTATCAAGATCGCTGGTAAGGCAGCTGATGGAGCCATCGTGGCAAGCCCTTGGTTCCCAGGTAAACAGGATGAGAAGGTTCAGAAGTTTATTGGTGACTATAAAGCAAAATACAATAATAAAGTACCTGATCAGTTTGCAGCCCAATCCTATGACGCGCTTTATATGTTTGCTAGTGCCTTGGAGAAGGCTGGATCGACCACGGATCGACAAAAGCTGCGCGATAATTTAGCGAGCGTAAAAGATTTCCAAGGCGTAACTGGAAAGTTTGCCTTTGATGATAAGCGTGAACCGGTGATGGATGCTACAGTTTTGATTGTTAAGGATGGTCAGTTTACGGAACTGAAATAACTATTAGGAGTGAAAGTCTTGTTCTGGCAACAATTGGTCAATGGCTTGACCCTTGGAAGTACGTATTCACTAGTCGCTTTAGGATATACCTTGATTATGGGGGTCCTCAACATCATCAATATGGCTCACGGAGAGATATTTATGATTGGGGCTTTTGTCGGGTTGTACCTAGTGACTTATCTAAAGGTAAATATCTTCGTGGCCATGGCTGGAGCCATGGTGGCCAGTGCGTTGCTAGGTTGTCTGATGGAAGTACTAGCCTTGCGTCCCTTGAGACGCAAGGCTGTTTCCCACCTAGCTCCTTTGATTAGTACCATTGGGGTATCGATTTTTCTGGAAAGTCTGGCCTTGAATATCTTTGGGCCTCAGTCACAGGCTTTTCCTACTGAATTGGCCACTGTTCAAATGCAACTTGGGCCTATTCGGATTACCCTCGTCCAAATTGTTATTCTCGGGATATCCTTCGGATTAATGTTTGTTCTTCGTTTTTGGCTCGCGAAAACCCGCGTTGGCAAAGCCATCCGGACGACGGCTGAGAACATTGAGACAGCCAACCTCCTGGGTATCAACACTAACAAAATTATCTTCCTAACCGTTGCCCTAGCTTCAGGATTAGGGGGAATCGCAGGAGTTCTGGTGGGCCTCTCTTTTAATGCAGTCGAGCCTACGATGGGATTATCGATGGGCTTGAAAGGGCTTGCTGTCTTGATCCTTGGTGGTATGGGAAATATCACTGGAGCTATGCTGGGAGGTCTAATTCTAGGAATCGCTGAAGTATTCACTGTCGCTTACGGAGCATCGTCCTATCGGGATGCCGTAGCCTTTGGTATGATCATTCTAATTCTGTTTATTCGTCCTCAAGGACTTTTTGGGAAACGGCAAGGGGGACGTTTTTAAATGGATATTATCTTAAACCAATATTATCTTCAGATTGCAGTCTTTGTCTTGGTGAATGCCATCCTTGGTGTGAGCATATATATGACACTATCAACCGGTCAGTTGTCTCTAGGAAATGCCGGATTTATGAGTATTGGAGCTTACACCTGTGCGATCCTGACCGTAAAAGCAGGCTTCCCTGTCTATTTGGCCATCCCAATCGGTGGTATTGCTGCAAGTTTTATTTCCGTAATTATTGGCTTTCCCGCCTTACGACTTACGGGGATTTACCTGGCAATTGCCACGCTTGGATTTGGAGAAGTTGTTCGAGTTATCGTTTTAAACTTAAAAGTTACGAATGGTGCCTTAGGAATATCTGGAATCCCTACCCTTGGAACGAAGATTAGCAAAATGATGTCTTCCTTAGGCTTACCCCAGAGTTTTGGAGGCTTATCCGCTCAACAGACCAGTACCTTGTTGGTTTTATTGGTTCTACTTCTCACCCTCGCGTTTCTGGTCTTTTTCTGTACAAGACTTAACCGATCAAGGGTCGGTCGGGCGTTTGCCGCGATTAAAGCAGATGAGTCAGCGGCCGAAGCCATGGGAATCAATACGACGTTTTACAAACTGCTTGCCTTTGCTTTAGGGGCTTTAATCGCTGGAATTGCTGGCGGTCTATCCGCTCATTTAACCTTTTTTATCGGACCGAAAGATTTTGCTTACCACCGTACCGTTGAGATCCTTCTTTATGCGGTCTTGGGAGGAAGCGACTTGGTTGTTGGCCCGATCATCGGGGCATTACTCCTAACCTTACTACCCGAACTATTGCGCTCGGCTTCAAATTACCGACTGATGATTTACGGAGCGCTTTTAGTGACGATGATGGCTTTTCGACCTCAGGGACTCATAAGTGAGGAGACGGTTCGTTATTGGAAGGGTAAGCTTGGAAGGAGGAGAAATCAATGACGTTAGTCCTCGACCAAGTGAGTAAAAGCTTCGGCGGTTTGGCTGCGTTAAGTAACGTAAGTTTTAAGGTGAATGAGGGGGAAATCGTTGGAATTATCGGCCCAAATGGTGCTGGCAAGACCACACTCTTTAACCTTATCACCGGGATATTTCCTCCCACTGAGGGAAAAATTACCTATCAAGGTAAGAGTTTGTTAGGATTACGGCCCTATAAGGTGACTGAGCTAGGCTTAGCTCGGACCTTCCAGAATATCCGTCTCTTCGGACATTTGAGTCCGTTGGACAATGTCATGGTGGGGGCTCATTGTCGAACGAAATCCGGAGTATGGAAAGGATTATGGCGCACTCCTTCTCAACGCAAGGAAGAGAAGGCCACCAGAGAACGTGCCCAGACCCTCCTTAAATTAGTCGGAATCGAAGAGGACACGGACTCTCCAGCGAGCTCGCTTCCCTATGGACAACAACGTCGCTTAGAGATCGCTAGAGCGCTCGCTACAGAACCCAAAATCATTCTCCTGGATGAACCAGCGGCAGGAATGAATGAGAGTGAAACTGAAGATTTACGTCTTCTGATTAAGAAAATTCAAACGATGGGTAATACTGTTATTTTAATTGAACATGATATGAACCTTGTAATGAACGTCTGTGATCGCCTCATGGTGATAAATTTCGGACAAAAGATTGCTGAAGGTACTCCAACTGAAATTCAACAGAACCCATTGGTTATTGAGGCGTATTTGGGCCGGGAGGAGGCGTAGAGATGCTGAACATTAAAGGTTTGTCCACGAGTTATGGTAGTATTAAAGCAATTAAAGGGATTGATATAGATGTTCCCGAAGGCTCGGTTGTTTCCCTCATCGGGGCTAATGGGGCAGGGAAAACGACGACGATGAAATCTCTGGTTGGGCTTCTCAAGCCTCAAGCCGGACAGATTAAGTTCCAAGGCCAGGAGATTCGAGGTTTAGCCCCTCACAAAATCGTCAACCTGGGAATGTCTCTAGTCCCGGAGGGTCGGAATATTTTAGCAGGGATGACGGTTCTTGAGAACTTGGAAATGGGAGCCTATCAGAGGAAGGATAAAGACATTCAGACAGATTTAGAGAAGGTTTTTAAGCGGTTTCCGATCTTAGAGGAACGCAAACAACAATTAGGAGGAACACTTTCTGGAGGGCAGCAACAAATGCTGGCGATCGCCCGTGCACTCATGGCTAAACCTAAGCTGCTATTACTTGATGAACCCTCTATGGGTCTAGCCCCTCTGGTCGTATCGGATATCTTCAAGGTAATTCAAGAAATCAATCAGGAAGGTACGACTATTCTTCTTGTTGAGCAAAATGTCCGTCAAGCCTTAAAGATTGCTCACTATGCTTATGTTCTGGAAACCGGAAAGATCGTCCTGCATGGGAAAGCCGATGAGGTTGCCAAAAATCCTCGTGTTATGGAAGCCTACCTAGGTGGAGCGAAGGCAGTTACCTAATGTAATCGTTCTTTCGTACTAGTCATTATCTATAATCCCCCCCTTTTGTCAGTAGGAGTGGGGATTATTCTTTATAGTAGTTTTTTTATTTTTCTCTTGCGGTCCAACCAGTAAACCAAAGAGGAGGGGGAGTTAACCATGGGAAAGCGAACCTATAAAATAGTAAAAAGTAAGGTCACCGAAGGGCTCCATGATATGGAGTCGCGTAAAGGAAGATTTCGCGCTTTTGATGCGATTCGCCCCGCCATGTTAAAGATGGTTCCTAATTATCCTGAGTTGTCTAATCGTTTGCGCAAAATCAAAGAATACAGTATGGATCATTTGGATGAAGTAATCGCCAGAGCGAAACGGTCGTTAGAAGAAAAGGGCTGTAAAGTGTATCTTGCCGAAACGACAGAGGATGCTCAAAAGTATATTGCAAGCCTCATTCCGAAGGAGGGCTTGGTCGTTAAGTCCAAGTCAAATGCAGGTAAAGAAATCAATATTTCTCATTACCTCGAAGATCGTGGTGTGAAGGTCGTCGAAACTGATCTAGGAGATCGAATTAATCAGCTGGCGAAGTGTGAAGCGAGTCATTCACTGGCGCCGGCTATCCATATTCCGATCGAAAAAGTGACCGAGCTCTTTTCTGAAGAAGAAGGAACACAGTTAGAATGCACCCCCGAAGCGTTAGTCGTATCTGCCCGCAAGGGACTCCGCGATTTTTTGGTTAAAGCGGATGTGGGGATCTCGGGAGCGAATGCGATTTCAGCCGATACGGGGAGTGTTTTCGTCACGGAGAATGAAGGCAATATTCGGGCGGTTTCAATGATGCCTAAAGTACACATTGTGATCGCAGGTGTGGAGAAAATCGTCTTAACTCTTGAAGATGCCATGCAAGTTGTACGGGCGGCAGCGGTCTACGGCGTAGGTCAGGACATCGGAACCTATGTTTCGGTGATCTCAGGAGTAAGTGAATCCCTTGATCCTGATCTTGAAGATTATACACACGGTCAAGGCCCTAAAGAAGTGCATATTGTTTTATTAAAACACGGTCGTAAGAAAGCAATGGATGCAGGCTTTAAAGAATCCCTTTATTGTATTAATTGTGGAAGCTGCTTAAACTTTTGTCCGGTCTATCAGGAAGTTGGCGGCAGGTACGGATATAAGTATCTTGGGGGACGCGGCTTAGTCTTTGCTGCCTTTCATGGTGACCTAGAAAAGTCCGAAGAAAATGGCTTATCTCTCTGTATCGGATGTCAAAAGTGTCAAACGGCCTGCCCCGTACAAATGGCGACACCCGCCATGTTATGGAAGCTTCGGCAAGATGCTGTAACCAAAGAAGGGGTTGGTTGGAAAAAGGATTTGGTCTTCTCGATGTTAACCAAACCCAAGACATTACCCGTGGTCAGTAAACTCGCGACGACCTTCGGGAAGCTGGCCTTAAAAGAATCCGGGAAGGGGATGACCTCCCGCTTGACCTTCAATTCTTTTGGCTTACCGCAAGAGCGTGTCATTCCCCGCTTCTCTAACAAGTCCTTCGTGGAAATCGCTAAACCTAACCCGATTGATGAACCAATTAAAAAAGTTGGTTTTTATCCAGGGTGTGTCGTGAATTACACTGAGACAGATCTTGGCGAAGCCTTGCTTCATGTCTTAGGGGAAAATAACGTTGAGGTTAAACTCGCCAAAGAGGATGTTTGTTGTGGTATCCCAAGTATTGTGAGCGGAGATCTAGATCATGCTAAAACCATGGCTCTCAAAAACATCGATAGTTATAGTTCGCTTGACATAGATGCTTTGGTTTTTGTCTGTCCAAGTTGTGCGGTCGCTTTCAAAGAAGAGTACCCCAAACTGTTTGCGGAGGCTTCCCCTGAGCTGCTGGAAAAGGTGAAAAAACTAGCCCTAAAGGTTAAAGATATCAATGAATTTCTTAGCCAAGATATTGAGTTAAAGCTTCCAAAACAAATAGTCACAGAAACGGTGACCTATCATGATCCTTGTCATCTCGCTCGTAGTATGGGTGTGAAAAAGGAGCCACGCGAACTGATTCAAAAGATCCCTGGCCTAAAATATGTGGAAATGAAAGAAGCCGATACTTGTTGCGGGTTTGGTGGTTCGTTTAGCTTAAGCTTTTATGAACTCTCGCAACGGATTAACGAAGGAAAATTAAAGAATATTACGGAAACTGAGGCCACCACCCTGGCGACGAGTTGTCCCGGATGCATGGTTCATTTCCGTGATGGGATTGCTCAGCATCAAATGAAGCAAAAAGTTTCTCACGTGGTTCAGATTCTGAGCCGAGCCTATGGGAGGAGATAAGCAGAATGAGCAGTACGAAAGTTCAAACGATCTTAAAGAAAATTGGTTCGCAACGTGACACACTTCTTCAAGCGTATCCTAATTTGGCTAGCCAAGTGCAAGACATCAAAAGCACGGTCGCGACTAATCTTAAAGAACATGTCGAAAAGGCGGTTTCTTCCCTCAAAGGTAAAGGCTGTCATGTGATGTTTGCTAAGGATGCCACAGAGGCACAAGAGCAAATCCTAAAAATCTTAGCGGGTAATCAGAGTGTAGCAATGAGTAAAAACTCTGTTTTCGCTGAAATTGCTCTGAGAGAGTATTTAAAATCGAAGAAGGTTGAGGTTTTCGATACCGATCTGGGGGAAAGAGTCGCCGGGACACAGGTCTACGTGCACCCTTGGATTGCCAGTATCAATACGCCAATCCCTAACAAAGAGTGGGTAGCTCAAATTAAGGATGAGATCAAACAACAGGTAGCCCATATGCAGTATGGAATTACCGGTACAGAGGCTATCATCGAACAAAATGGAACCCTTGCCCTGTTAGAAAGTGAGGGAAATGTACGATTCACCTCGAATCTCCCCTATAACCATATCGTGGTAGCAGGAATCGATAAAATCGTCCCCTCACTCGAAGATGCTTTGGCCGTTTGTCGAGCGACCAGTGTGTATGGCATGGGAAAAGATATTCTTAAATATATTTCTTTTATCAGTGGCCCAAGCAGAACCGCCGATATCGAGTTTAGAATGGTCCAAGGTATGCATGGCCCCAAAGAGGTGTATGTAATTTTACTCGATAATGGGCGTTTAGCAGCGGCTGAAAATCAGCAGTGGGATTTTCTTAAGTGCCTGCACTGCGGAGGGTGTCTCGTCGACTGCCCAAAATATCTTGTAGAAGGATTAGAGAGGGGCTATTATTACACTGGGAAAAGGGCAAAAGTCTTAGCTGCTTTTCTAGAGGGATCCAATCAAGCCAACGATGCGGATTGTGGAGACTGCTCATTGTGTAATAAAAACTGTCCCACGGGTATTCAAGTTTAGTTGCACATTATGGGAGGCTCCAATGCAGTTTGAAAAGATTACAAAACCTCAGCGAACGTCACAAGAGGTTTTAAAACAAATCAATAACTTGATTATCGAAGAAAAGCTTCGTCCCGGCGATCGCCTGATGGGTGAACGAGAAATGGCTTGTGAGTTGGGGGTTAGCCGGACAACTTTGCGTGAAGCACTAAGAACCATGGAGTTCTTAGGATGGGTTGAAATTAAGCCTGGAGGCGGTACTTTCATACGCGATGCTCAGTTAAATGAGGTTATAAGTCCTTTGGCTTTAGCTTTATCGGTCGAGCCGACACGAATTGATGAACTTTGGGAAACCCGGATTACCCTCGAAGTCGAATGTGCGGGCTTAGCAGCGTTAAGAGCCTCAGGGGAAGATTTACAACGAATTTCCCATGCCCTTCGCGACATGCAGTCGTCATTAGAAGATCTGGATGCTTATGCTAAAGTGGATATGCGGTTTCACTATCTGATTACTCAAGCTTCCCATAATTCGATGATGAATCGGCTTTTACAAACGTTTGTAGTCCATATTCTAGAACTCATTAAGAAAGCTGGACCACTCCGTTTTAGTCACGATATTGGGGGATTATGCACGATTCAAGAGCATGTCTCCATATATGAGGCTATTGTGGACCACAACGCAGAACAAGCAAGGATTCTTATGAGAAAACATCTCGAAGGGTCAAGAAGCGAGGGCTAGACATTGAATAAAGATGATTAACTGGCCTTTAAAGAAACCAATGATCCCATATTTACTTCTGTCTGTCGTGTTGAGAGGCAAGTTAACTTGTTTATCACGTTAACTAAATGTTTATTCATGTAATCCGACATTAGCTTATACCCCGTGTCATTTGGATGAAGTCCGTCCATCAAAAATTCACCCAAGGCAACTTGATCTTGTGGAAATACACTCCACACATCTAATAAGTGTGATCCAGTGTTAGCAGATACATTAATAATTGCCGTTCTGATGCCCAAAAATAATGATTCGTCTGAAGAAACCATAGGAGGCTCAACGATGCAAAATATATCTGCGTTTGGAGCTTTGCTTTTAATGTCATTGATTAACTGTGTATATTTTTTACTAAACTGATCTGGCGTATCAAAATTTCTATCTATTCTTCCCGCGCAAATAAATACAGCATCTGTAGTACCTACTATCTCAGTTGCTCTCATTAGGCAATAATCTACAAGATTTCCTGATGAAGCTTTGTTGTCCCAAATTATGTTGTTTGAGTACTTGTTGAATAAAGATGTTTTAAGATCGGAATCCCATCCAGTTGTTAACGGATCTGAAGCGCCTTGACTGACAGCAATTGAGTCCCCAAGGATCACAGCGTTTACTGTACCGCTTTTTAACTTACTAATACCTATTAAGGTATGGAATTCAGTAGCTGTTGCAGTGACCATAGCTAACACTAGTATTGCTGATAATAAAAGCATAATTATCTTCTTCATAGTTCTTACTCTCTTTCATTATGCCTGATGAAACACTCTGAATTAATCAATAATGCTACAATATAAGACTTGGATTACTAATCCTACATCTTAAACAAAAACCACTTGCTAGACCAGTTCAAATTGATCTCAAAAGTGGCCTAACCTCGCTTTTATTCACTTTGACACCTAAAAGCAAAGCATTCTGCCTACTAGCTTTTCTTCGGTCATTATGATCACCTGCCTAAGCCGGTGTGGTGTGCCGTTCTGTTTTTCCTATTAATCGCATTTTTATTGTACCCCAACCTTAAGCCATAAATTATTAAATATATACAACTTATTTGATAATCAACTATGACACTTATTTTCTTAGATTTTAAGTTGAAATATATGCCTCAACGATATACTAATAGTTAAGATGCACAAACAGAGTCAATATACTGTAAATCGTTTAATTAGTAAATTACGAATTTATCATTGTACATTATTTTTATTGCCATTTGTTATAGCATACAATCGGCGTGGGGGTTTCTCGTTCTCTGCGAAATGGCTTGTTCTTTAAACAGGTCTGGCCAGCTTTGGTTTCTTGACCAACTGTCCTTCCGCTAATCCAAGAACATTCAACGGACAGGCTGAATAGAATAAAACTAGAACCTCTCTCTTTCTTATGGGATCTAAAGGGGGTGAATTGAATGCTTTCAGGGCTTTTTCGTGTTATTGTGGCATTGTGGATAATTATTACTCGATTATTCGGATTTATTAGAAGAATACCTGTATCTGCACCCTGGACTTCTTAAAGATTTTAGCCTAGGTATTTATGCCTAGGCTTTCTTTTGCATTGAGTCCCTCACTCCCCAGCTCTCTCGCATATATAATCCAAGAACTTCTAATGGCCCCACCGTTTCCGATAAGCGCGATAAAGAGTCCATGTAATCTTGCTTAAATTCATGAAGTATCTCAACATCATTCCTGCAATTCAGGAAATACTGTTAAGGTAATTTACTTAAGGAGGCGTTTATTTTGAGTCATAAAGATCAAGCTACAAGAGAAGCTTTAGCCAGTGAATTAGGCGAACTAAAGAATAAATACTCCCAGTTGGAACAGGCTTATAGTGAGTTAAGGCACCAGACTTTTAAGTCACAACACGGACAACTTGAAGATACATTTTATCAGGAAGTAAATATAAAGGCTGCCACCGAACTAGGACATTCTTGATAAAACAGAAATATAACGAGTTAATCCGTTCCCCCCCTAAAAAGCCTATGGTCGAAAAATTCTTTGGGCAATTTGGGGTTCAGATTAAGGCTTATTTTAAAGGACCAACAAGCGACAATTCCGTTAAGATTCTCATGGGAGATGGTTTGACAATAGGCGCAGTTGTTAATGGATTAGCGCAGGCGAACGCTAGGTTGATCGAGTCTAAACAAAAAATTGAAAGGTGATGTCCACGAAATTAAGAATAAATAAAGAAAACGAGCCCTCTTTTTTATATACAAGGGCTCGTTGCTGTTTTTACTCCTTACCCATTTCCTTACTTTTCATCATCATCATTTGGTACTTATCTAAAACAGCATCTAATAGTTGACTTGCAGCTATGACTTCCGGATCCGTATAAGACTTACCCTCTTTTATCTTGATCAGCCTTGAACGTAATTCTTCAATTTCCTCTATAAGTTCTTCGACTTTAGACACAGAATCTCTCCGTCCATCTGCTTAATACTTGTGTAAGATTACTCCCCCCCTCGTTAGGTACACACAAATGGAATAATACGATAATAACCTGAAAATAGTCTGAACGTTAGCTGAACGTTAGCTGAACGTTAGCTGAAAGTTTGCTGAAAAGCATGAGGACGCAAAAAAGTTCCCACCGTTATCTGAAGGATAGTGCCCCGCAATTCAGAGCCAACCATGGACGGCTGGCCCATAAAACAATTCTTATCGTAAACGATAGAAATAACTTCCATCATAATTCCACTTTACATTTTCATCTGCTCATTAAAAGAGATTATAAATCATTCAAACAGACCTGCGACACCGGCTAGTAAAACGAAGATGGCAAATATCATGCGATATTGAGCAAATATTTTCATTGGCTTTCTCTTTAGATTAGATATAAACTTATTGATTACGATCATGGCAACAATGAATGAAACGAAAAATCCAACTACCAAAGCGGTCGTTTCCTGAGCTGTTAGCGTAAATAATCCCCCGATTTTCACAATCTTTAATAGGCTCATTCCCACATTACCGGAATGGCCAGAAAGAAGGAAAACTCAGTGGCAGCTACGGTAGAAAGCCCCGATACCCATCCCCCGATAATGGTTGATGCTGAGCGAGACATTCCCGGAATAATGGCCAAGCATTACGCTAAAACCAATACCTAAAACATCCGCTCCAGTTGATGCCAATCTCATGCTTTCGTGTCCAGTACCACAACCTAAGTCCAAGATCCGTGGATGATCTGATAGTAAAGAAACAAAATCTAAAATTGTGGGTTTTAAGATTTCTTCCTTATACCACTCATCCGCCGTTCTTTCAGCAGTCAAATCATAAAAGATCTTAATCTCATTCTCCAAATTGTTACCTCCTTCTATCAAAGAAACTGAATGTGTCGCAGTCACGGTAGAGATGCCGGTTACCCGACACCCCCCGCACAGATCCCGGCGTGCGGATTTCCCGCACCGGGCTCTTCAGAAATACTCGCTTCCGTACTTCCAGCATTAAAAATCAAAGTGAAGTTGT
>Ga0074193_1000216_pt1 | contig 58301 bp, 52 predicted proteins | sample EPASupsiteHSE605_FD_64523 | JGI IMG/M metagenome (GOLD analysis project Ga0074193, IMG submission 64523) | Bioremediated contaminated groundwater from EPA Superfund site, New Mexico - Sample HSE6-05 | ecosystem: Environmental > Aquatic > Deep subsurface > Groundwater > Contaminated ...
AGTGACCGTGCTGTTAACATCCGTTGTAATTACGGCATCGCCTATACTGGAAAGAGTGACGCGAAACCATTCTTTCTGTTCCCTGAAATCTTTATCAGCTTGTATATTCAAGTTACTTAATAAAACACCATGAACCTCACCCCTTATAGAGGGAATAAACTGATTCAGGCTGCTTTCATTAATATAGTTATGAATGCCATCCTTAATGGTTCTCACCCGGCGTTCTTCACCAATTCTTTCGGATAATATGAGACAAGGCAGATCCAGACCACTCTCTTTAATCAGCCGTAACACAGATTGCTCATCAAACTGCTGGGCGGCGATATCGACGATTACTATATCCCAGGGACCATTTTTTAAGGCCAAAATCAGATCTTCAGGTGTTTCTACCCTTTTGTACATTTGGTGATAACCATTGCTATGAAGGGCCTTTAGCGCCAGCATCGAATCTGTTCCCGATGATTCAACCACTAAAATACGAAGTGACATATCCATATAATATCCCCAATCATTTATATCGGATCTTACTTTGGCGTTAAGGTCCCATAGTTAATACGTTCGACGAGGTTTGACATAGTACCTCTATTATAAGACACTAGCATTTGTTAATTTGTGGTATTAATTTGTGGCAGACTAGGTAAAGGGGCAGTCAGGGTGGCTTTAATTTTGTCCACAGCTTTTAATTCATCTAAGAATTAGAATCGTCATAAAATAAAGGGATGACTGAAAATTAGGCCTTACCTTATAATGGAAAGGTGTATGAAACTAAATAAGCTGGGGAAGGAAAATCATTTTGAAGCTTGATCTAAAATGGCAGGTTTTATCTATTATCTCCATCGGTATATTTATTTCCACCTTGGATGGCAGCATTTTGAATATTGCTAATCCCAGTATTGCCACGGATCTTAATGTTAATATCGAACAGGTACAGTGGGTAGTAACCGCCTATTTGCTGGTTATTACATCTTCATTAATATTTTTCGGCAGGCTGGGAGATAAGGTCGGGAGTAACAAGATTTATAGTTATGGCTTCCTTCTTTTCAGCCTGGGGTCACTGGGCTGCAGTTTATCCCGTTCGCTTTCGATGCTGATTGCCGCCCGTATGTTTCAGGGATTAGGGGCTAGTATGATGATGGCTACCGGCATAGGCATTGTTGCCAACATATTTCCTTCCGGCGAGAGGGGCAAGGCTCTGGGTTTGACCGGAACGGTAGTGGCTATGGGTAATATGGTTGGACCGGGAATGGGAGGATTATTGCTGGCTAAGTTCCAGTGGCCGTTAATTTTCCTGATTAATGTTCCTATTGGCCTGCTGGGATTCTATTTGGGCCATAAATACCTGCCATCCCAAGTATTGAATGATGATATCCGGAGCTATGACATTCGGGGAACAGCGCTGCTGGCTCTTGCAGTTACCACTCTGATGATTTCTCTTTCCGGCGGCAAAAGTATAGATATAATACTTTTGCTGGCAGCATTTTTACTACTGGGCATTTTCTTAATTTGGGAGAAGAAAGCCCTTTCCCCCTTGCTGGATTTTGAGCTTTTCAAGATAAAAGCTTTTGTATATGGAAACTTGATGGCGGTCGTAGTTTATTGCACTCAGACTTCAGTCTTCTTCCTCCTGCCGTTTTATATGGAAACTATACTTAAGTTCTCACCAGCTTATTCCGGTCTTTTAATGACTATTACCCCAGTAACAATGGCGGTAATCGCTCCCCTGGCAGGTTATCTTTCGGATAAAGCAGGCGCCGGCCGGATAATTTCCCTGGCCTTCTTTTTTCTGACCGCTTCCTTCCTGCTCTTGTCTGCCCTGGGTACCGGCCCAACCAATATAGTAATTTGCGGAGGACTGGTTTTGCTTGGTATTGGTATGGGAATGTTCGGCTCCCCTAATACCAGTTCGGTCTTAGGAGCTATACCCAGGGCTAAAGTCGGTTATGGCGGCGGCTTTATTGCTACCAACCGCAACCTTTCCTATTCCCTGGGCATTACGTCTTCAGTGGGCATTTTCACCTGGATACTGCATCAGAAGAAGGCTGTTCTAGTCTACTCGTCAGCTTATATAGAGGCCAGTCATACCGTTTATTTGGCAGCTGCAGGCATTACCCTGGTAGCTCTGATATTATCAATACTGGTCCATAGTTCAAGTGGGAGTGCAAGTGGGGACGGTTCTTGCTTGCATGATGACTGAATAATCACCGAAAAGCATGCAAGCAAGAACCGTCCCCACTTGCACTAAAAACCGTTCGGATGAGTGCTGAGCCAGCGCCACGCGCTGGAAAGTATAGTTTCCAGGTCACTATGTAAAGGCTCCCAACCCAGAATACTTTTAATAGCCGAGGCATCGGCTACCAGGCTAGGCGGGTCTCCTGCTCTTCGTCCCTGGTATTCTATGGCAAGCTTATGCCCGGTAATCTTCTCGGATTTTTCAATAATCTCCAGCACTGAATTACCATTTCCAGTACCGACATTAAATATTTTGCTCTGCATACCATCTTTCAAGGCTCGCAGTGCACGAATATGCGCATCAGCCAAATCCAGAACATGTATATAATCCCGAATACAAGTACCATCGGGCGTGGCGTAATCGGAGCCGAATACAGCTAATTTTTCCCGCTGCCCCAGTGCGGTCTGCAATACCAATGGGATCAGATGACTTTCAGGTCGGTGATCTTCGCCCAGACTCCCATCCAATGATGCACCTGCTGCATTGAAATAGCGGAGGGCCACCCATCCGATTCCATGCACCTTTCCCATCCACTCCAGATATTCTTCGATCATCCGTTTCGATAAACCATAGGGATTAATTGGAGCCAGGGCTGATTCTTCTGGAATGGGGGTGTTATTCGGTATGCCATATACAGCAGCCGTAGATGAAAAGACAACCTGCTTTATCCCAGCTTGTATTGCCGCTCTCAAGAATACAAACGACTTGACCGTGTTTTCATAAAAATACAGTTCCGGTTTAGCTAATGATTCACTTACCAGGCTTTTAGCCGCGAAGTGTATAATTGACTGAATCTGATGTTTCTTAATAATGTGTTCTACCAGATCGCTATCGGCAATATCGCCTTCGTAAAAATACTGAGAACGGACCGCATCCCGGTGACCGGTAGTCAAGTTATCTAAGACTACCACCACGACTCCCTCTTTGATTAGTTCTTGTACCGTGTGGCTGCCAATATAGCCGGCTCCTCCTGTGACCAATACTGTTTTCATAAAATCTCTCCTGTTACTTTTTCGCGGGGATAAACGCACTACTATTGCCTTCAAATATTAATATACCATGAATATGCTGTAACCAGACAGACAACCTTATTGCATCCCAGTTAGTGTTTTATTTTCAGTAAATACCCAAAGTCGGCTGCCGATGAAGTTAACCGCTATTCCTACCCCTGTAGCCCCAATCTTGGCAAACCAAAGATCCAGCTGATTTACATCGTGCAGCACAAACAGGAGGCTGGCTGATACCAGCAAAGAGATACCGTTTACTATGATAAACTTCGCAGCTTCCAGGCCGTTAGCTTTACATGTCATCTGGAACGTCCACTTTCGATTAAGAAAGAAGCTGTTAACTACACCTGCCGAAAGCACTTGTGCAATCAGGTATGGCACACCGCCTAGATTCAGAATAAAAAATATCGTAAAATCCACAGCGGTATTTACTAATCCAACCGTACAAAAACGCAGGAACTGGATGAACTGCGTTTTATTAATGGACACTCCATTTCACCTCTTGAGTTTGTACTTTTCTACTTCTTGTTTATTACGCAGAACGTATAGCGGTCGGTTTTTGGCTTCGTCGTAAATTCTCCCGATATACTCACCGAGGATTCCAAATAAGATGAGTATAACGCCATTTAACAGCATCAGGCAGACAATAAGTGAAGCCCATCCTGCAGAGGTACTGGCTGTAAATATTTTTTGGCCCAGGGAGACAAGCAGGTAAACGAAGCTTGCCAATGAGACCGCCATGCCGAGATAAGTGGCCAGCTTTAGTGGTTTATAGGAGAAGGATCTGCCGTACGGTCCCGGCTTCCATCATTAATAAACAGCAATTCATATCGTTCGCCAGTTGATTCCATGACCCGTGTTAGTCGGCAATAGCTTTCTTGTATAACGGCTTCTTCGTTATAGGCCGGAATAATAATCGTATAACGTACATTTCCTTTCATCATGTACCTCCTGACTTTATTGATTAATCTGATATAATGTTTTCGATTCACCTTTGCCCATTGAACCATCCGCACCAGTGTTAGATTTCCACTCTGTTTGGGGAACCTCGATACTGTGCGTCCGTATCCGTGTCAAGGGGGACGGTTCTTGGTGACACCCTGGTTAACCAGCGTGTCACCAAGAACCGTCCCCCTTGACACGTTGTTAAACAGTAATTAATTTACTCGGGCAGCCATACGTTAAATGTACTTCCTGCTCCTTCTTGGCTCTCAACCCAAATGGCTCCTCCATGTGCGTCAACAATGGATTTGGTGATCGATAAACCCAAACCGGATCCGCCATATTTGCGGGTTCGCGAGGAGTCGCTCCGGTAAAAACGATCGAAGACGTAAGGAATGTGCATCTCGCTGATACCTGGCCCATTATCTTGAATGGAAAGCTGCACTCCGTCATCTTTTTTATTTAATGAAATCTGAATCGTACCATGCTCTGGGTCAGTATGCTGTACGGCATTTTGGAACAGATTTAAAATTACCTGCTTTATTTGATCCGTATCATACTTACAAGTCATACCAGGTTCGATCGACAGTTTAAGCGTTCTATTCCCGGCTAAAATGCGCAGCTGCGGTTCCATAGAACTGATGACAGTATTCAGCGAACCAGCTGTAAGCTCAATATTCTGTGTGCGATCGAGTTTGCTCAGGAGCAGCAGATCATGTACTAATTTATTAAGTCGCTGCGATTCACTGTGCATACTTTTTAACGCTTTATCCAGCTGCTCAGGTTGATTGGCCGCTCCACGCAGAAGTACTTCTAAAAAGCCATGGATGGATGTTAACGGCGTACGAAGTTCATGCGATGCGTCTGCTATGAAGCGGCGCATCTGTTCCTGGGTTTCTCTTTCGGCTTCAAAGGAGCCTTCCAGACGCTCCAGCATTCCGTTAAAAGATTGCGCCAAACGATCGATTTCCATTTGTCCTTGCTCAACCGGAAAACGCTTGTCCAAATTCCCGGCATTTATCTGTTCTGATGTATCAACCATGTTTGATAAGGGTTCTAGAGTTCTCCTAATTATCGGCAGGAAACCAAATAAGCCAATTAGCAGGGCGGCCAGGGCCAGGAGAAAAAATGTGAGGAGCTGTCGAATTAACAGCTCCTTGAGCGGGCCTGTCAAGGTACTTATTTGCACCACACCCCGCCCAGTTCCAAGCTCTGAAGCGATCGGCTGTAATACCACTAACTGCTCCGCTCCCCCGTCATGGGTTATTGTATATTTCAGACCGTGCCGCTTATTCATTAATTCGGTATACTCTTGCATATCCAACCTGGGGGGCTCAATGTTATTGTGTCCTTTTGATAAAATCGAATAATTTCCTTGGGGATCTATAATCGCCAGGCCGGCATCAGGAATGAAAATGAGCGGTGGACCCTCATAGCCGCTTTCCAACTCCATGCTGAGCCTATCCCAGACACGCGGGGAAATAGTCACGACCTGGCTCTGCAGGCTGGCAGCTTTATTTCTATAGGTCACATCCCGCATAAAAACATATTGCACAAGGCCAATAAGCACCAGCAAAACAGCAAGAATCAGCAGTGATCTCGATAAGAGCTGAATGCGCAGTGAATCCGGATAGAAAGCAGCTTTACAACGCCTGATCAGTCTCCAGATCATGATAAATCTACCCTATAACCTGAGCCGCGCAGGGTACGTATCAGCTGATGGTCTTTATCATTTAATTTTTCCCGCAGGGAGCGAACATACACCTCAACAATATTATCTTCTCCCCCAAAATCATAGCCCCATACCTTGTCGAGTATCATTTTTTTACTGAGTACCAGGCCATGATTAAATACTAAGTATTTAAGGAGTTCATACTCGGTAGGTGATAGCTCCAGAACCCGGCCTTCAAGCTTAATCTCTTTGCGGCGATCATCAATGTCAAATTGCCCAATCACTACTTTTCCAAATAAATTGGGATATTGGTTGCGGATGCGAGCATAGATTCGGGCAAGCAGTTCCTCAAAACTAAATGGTTTTACCATATAATCATCGGCGCCCAGAGTAAGACCCTTCACTCGATCATCGACCTCATCCCGGGCAGTCAGCATTATTACCGCCACATTCTCCATTTTCTTAAGCATACGGCATACTTCGAAGCCATCCATTCCAGGCATCATAACGTCCAGTATAACCACATGGGGTTTGAATTGCTTCATCAGGGTAATAGCTGTGATGCCGTTCCCGGCGCATTGCACTTCGAAGCCTTCATTCTGCAGCCCAAGCTCTAAGAATTGTAAGATATTTGGTTCATCATCTACTAATAATATTTTGATTCCCTTTAATTGCTGCATTCCGCCAACCACTCTTCATTTTGACATTGTGTCTCCATTATCGGGGAAAAAACTGAAACCGTGCTGAATGATAGCTGAAAATTAATTGAGCATAAGATAGCTTAATCTATATCTTTAATCAAGTTTGTCTATAAAGTCATTATAATTATTCGAACCGCAAGGCATCAATGGGGTTAAGGTTGGCGGCTTTCCGGGCCGGATAGTAACCGAAAAACACCCCTATCATTATTGCAAATCCCATTGATAGGGCCACCAGCCAGGGCGCTACCTTTATTTTCAAACTGGCCACTGCGCTTAATATTTCGGCAACTCCCCAGCCAAGCAGTACTCCAATTAAGCCACCGATAAAACACAGTACCAGCGACTCAATTAAGAACTGGGTAAGAATAGCCCGGGTGGTTGCCCCAATTGCCATTCGAATTCCTATTTCCCGGGTCCGTTCGGTCACTGAAACCAACATTATGTTCATAATGCCAATTCCACCCACCAGCAATGAAACAGCCGCAATGCCTCCCAGCAAAAATGTTAACATCTTGGTGGTATCCTGAACAGTTGACAAGACCTCAGCCATGTCACGAATCCGAAAATCGTCATCCGCCGTGGCAGCTAAACGATGCCGCTGGCGCAATAAAGTGCTTATATAATCTTTCAATGGAGTTAGGGCTTCTTCGGAAGCAGCCTGCACGTTGATCGAACGTACGGTGGTGGAGCCCAACAACCTTTGCTGAGCTGTACTCAGGGGAATGTAGATAATGTCATCTTGATCTGAGCCCATGGTACTGCCTTTGGTAGTCAGTACTCCGATTACCGTGAAGCTCAAGCCATTTATTTTAATCGTTTGGCCCACCGCATTGTTGGTAGTTTTAAAGAGATTGGTTGCCACGGTACTGCCCAATACTGCTACTCGCGTCATACCATTAATATCACTGGCAGTAAAAAAATCGCCCAATTCAGTAGGCCAATCCTTTATAGACTGCAGCTCTGGAGAGGTACCGTCTACAGTGGTGGTCCAGGTGGCACTACCCGCGGCAATAGTCGCACTATTGATACTGGATTCTGGTGCAACATATTTTACCAGGGGCAGACTTCTAATCGCTTCTACATCGGCGTTGGTGAGCCTGGCGGTGCTGACGCCCCTTATCGGTCCTGAGCTGCCTCCGGCAGTGATGGTTAAAAGATTTGATCCCATGCTGGAGATACGGTCTGTAATACCAGAAGCCGTACCCTGGCTCAGCGCCACCATAATTATGACTGCGCCTACTCCAATAATAACTCCCAGCATAGTGAGAAAAGATCGCATCTTATTTACTAACAGGCTTTGCCAGGCCATTTTCAGACTCGATAATAAATCCATATTGTATCCCGCCTTATCTGTTTAATAACCTTGCACCTGGGCTTGATGCATATTTACCGGTACAATCTCATCTTTTATAATCTGCCCGTCGCTCAATCGAACAATGCGCCGGCAATGAAGCCCAATTTCACTTTCGTGAGTGACGATCACTACCGATAGGCCCTGCTCGCGGTTCAATTCTTGCAGCAATAACATAATCTCCTCGCTGGTACGGGAATCCAGAGCACCTGTAGGTTCATCGGCCAGCAGCAAAGCAGGCTCATTCACCAGCGCCCTCGCAATAGCAACTCTTTGTTGCTGCCCTCCTGATAACTGCCGGGGCAGATGATGCTCACGGCCTTCCAGCCCCACCAGGCTCAACATTTTCCGGCCCCGTTGTTCCCTCTTGCTGCGGGAGCTAACTCCTGCATAGATCAAAGGCAGACATACATTATCAAGTGCGGTCGCTCTGCCGATAAGATTAAAGTTTTGAAATACAAAGCCAATAAGTATACCACGCAAATGCGCCAACTGGTCTCTATCTAAATCCATAACATCTTGTCCGGCAAACATATAGGTTCCACTATCAGGTTTATCTAAACAGCCCAGGAGGTTCATCATAGTGGACTTACCGGATCCGGACGGGCCCATAATGGCCAGCATATCATTATTGTTTATTTGCAGGGAGACTGACTTCAGGGCATAAACCGGCTCACCTGCTCCGTAATAAGTTTTGCTTATGTTTTCTAGAGTTATCAGATTTTCAGTCATGTCAATTTACCCTCTCTATCCTGTATGCTTAGAACCCCGGTGGCCCCTGCATGGCTCCGCCGTCCCGGTTTTGACTTCTAGTTGAACCGCTGCTGGAGCTTGATCCAGATGATTTAGTGCTGGCAGTCGCTTCATTGGTTCCCACAATCACTTTATCTCCCTCATTCAAGCCTTCCTTAACCGCATAATTGGAGCCGTCGCTTATTCCCAAGACCACTTTTTTAACAATCGGTTGGTTGTTCTCCATAACGACAACTGCTCTTCCTTTACCTTCAGGAGCCAAGGTTGGATGACTCTTGAGATAAGTCTGGGCATAACTAACCGCCATCATCGGTACCGTTAAAATATCGCTCTGCCGAGATACTATAATTTTAGCCGAGACAGACATTCCCGACATCAGAACCTTGTCAGGATCAACGCAGGATATCAATACCGGGTAATACTGAACGTTGCTGACCGTAGTAGCCTGGGGAGTAATCCGCAGCACCTTGCCAGTAAAGGTTTTATTCGCAAAAGAGCTGCTGGTAAATTCTACGTCCTGTCCTACCTTGATGCGGCCGATATCTGCTTCATTGACCAGAGAACTGAGCTGTAAATCATTGCTCATAATGGTGAGCAGAGTACTAGTGCTGCTATTTATTCCATTAATCGAGCCCACCTGACCATTAACCACCCCTATAATACCATCATACGGAGCTATCAGGGTTGCACCGGCCAGATCAGCCTGGGCTTGTTCCAGTTTGGCCTGGTCATTGGCCAATTTAGCCCGCGCTGTTTCTAACTCCCATCCGCTTTTAGTCAAATTATTTTGAGCTGTATCCAAGTCGGTCTGCGCCAACGCTCCTGCATCAAAAAGCTGCTGCTGGCGGTTCAGGGTTTTGCGGTTAGTCTCGTATGTAAGGTTCGCGGTCTTCACACTGACCTGATCCTGATCCACCGTACTCTGCGCCTGACGCAGGGCACTTGTCAAAGTGGCCGGATCCTGTTCTGCCAGAATTTGACCGGCGGTAACTTGGTCTCCCGGCTGTACGTTCAGGGCAATAATTATATCGTCATTCTTAAAACCCATACTGGTTTGTTTTACTGCGCCCAGAGTACCGGTTGCTTCAATAGAATCAGTTACCGTCCCCTTGGCGATGGCCGCGGTGGAATATTGGACAGTTGATTTGCTGCCCAGATATTTATTGATACCTAACCCTGATGCAGCAATAAGCAGCAATATGACTGTAATCGAAACGAGCTTTTTTTTCGCAGACATTCCCGTGATGCGTTTTTTTAGAAGCACCTTTTTGATACTATTATCGTCCAGTTGCTTAAATTTTGATCGGCTTGTCACGATATCGGTATCACTTTGAATTTTTTCCGCTTCTTGAGGTATAACAGGGGTTTCTGACATAAGCATTCACCACTCCACATAAGTATTTTATTTTTTTGTTATTAAGTTGAGCAAAAGATACTGGTCTGTTATATGAATATGCCTTTATTATCCATATCCTACCTGAAAACTTACTGAATGCAAGCTGAAAGTTTATGGAGTATGGGGAATTTTATTTATTTTGAATGTCCCAAATAGCTGACTTCATATTTATATTAACGAATAATAAACTCAAACTGAGAAAACCTTCCAGTTCTTACGATGAATCCTTTGACCTGCCCCGGATATTCTGTTATAATCAGTAACGCGGTGTGCGCCCGTAGCTCAGTGGATAGAGCACCGGCCTCCGGAGCCGGGTGCGGAGGTTCGATTCCTCTCGGGCGTACCATTTTAGTAGCTCAAGCTGTCGATTAGGCGGCTTTTTTAATGCGAATGTGCAGCAGGATTCAGGAATTTGGAAGGAAGGACGACCTTGAAGAAGAATTACCTGTACTTATTGCCTATTCTAATTATCATTGGTTTGGCTGTAGCTTTCAATTATTCGCTATCGAAGTACCAGACAAGCAAAACTGCGCCCGCAGTTGAACAACCACAAGAGAAAACAGATAATCTCAACAATAGTAATGCCATAAATACCAGTACTCCCGTGCAGCAGCCTGCTGACACTGTGATAAAACCGGCCGCCTCATCCACCACTCCAAATACTAACAATAGCCCCTCTATTCCAATTCTGATGTACCATGAGATTGGAAATGGGCCTAATAGCTTGTATGTTTCACAGGAAAATTTCCGCGCACAAATGCACTACCTACGCTCCAACAATTACAATATTGTGACTATGGCTGCCGCAAGGGATATGTTGGTAAATGGTGACATTCCTCCTAAGACTGCTGTTTTAACCTTTGATGACGGATACGTTTCCGTCTATACCAGGGCTTGGCCTATTTTGCAGGAATACGGTTTTCCAGCAACTGTTTATGTGTGCAGCAGTTTCCCCGGACTTTATAACTATCTTACCTGGGATCAGATTAAAACGTTGCAGGCCGGCGGCATAGAAATAGGAAGCCATACCAGGTCCCACCCGGCTCTGAACGCAGTTAGCTCAGCTAAGTTAACTGAGGAAGTGATAGGTTCTAAAAAAGAGTTGGAAGAAAAATTGGGCGTTCCAGTTAACTCTTTCTGTTACCCTTCCGGAGCATATAATGAGTACACCCCTGATGTTGTTAAGAAGGCCGGTTATACATCAGCCGTTACGGTTGTCAACCGCAAAGCCGCTCCGAAGGATGATCTCTACCATGTACCTCGAATAAGAGTTCACAAAGCAGCAACGATTAACATCTTCTCTGATTACCTTAATAAATAGCGTTATTTAAATGTATTTCTTAACCACTCAATGGTTATTGCTTCTCTTAGGGCAGTTTTATCCAGGAACCTGTGTCCGGCATTATCAGCTATAAACAAGCTGCAATTCTCAAGTCTTTCTTGCATATAGAACGCATTTTCAGAGTTAACCACCTCGTCATCACTGGCATGTACTATAAAAACCGGTTTAGATTGAATTTCTCGCAAGTAGGAATCCATGTTGTGATGATAAAAGTCTTGGACCAATTCAGGCTGCAGCTCATATTCCCCGGCTTCATCCCTGATCAACACCGATTGCCCGCTTTGCATGAGCTTATATTCATCCGGCATTATAGCAGCAAAGGTTTGTTCCAGGTTTACGGGAGCCGACCATAATATGTACCCGGCTATCCTTTGGTCCCCTGAGCCTCCTGCCAGAACTGTACTTCCCCCAAAACTCCTTCCCAGCAAAATAATAGGTAAAGAGAACTGCGAGTCTACGAAATCTATAACTTGTTGAAGATCAGCAGCCTGCCGTGATAGAGTGATACGAGAAAATTGGCCTTCGCTGCTGCCGCTTCCGCTGAAATCAAAGGCCAGGACACCCATGCCCAGCTGTTGAAGTTTTTCTGCAAAGGCAACTATTTTGCCCCCATTTTCTTTGGCACCCCGGAAGCCATGGCATATGACAACCATATACTTTCCTGTTTCCGGCGGTTCAAACAGGTAGGCAGAAAGCTTCTCCTGATATTTGTTATTTATATTAAGAATCTGCAAAACCTCATCCTCCCCTGATAATCCTTCAAACTTTTGTTTGATTACTTCTGTATTCTTAAGCTAATTCCTGTTAATCATACAATAACCATGGAATTTATACTGAATCCTTATTGATTTATTAGTACTCAGGGGTTATAATCTTAATTGTTGTAAAACAAACGGTCCCGGGCCATTAGCTCAATTGGCAGAGCAGGTGACTCTTAATCACAAGGTTGAAGGTTCAAGTCCTTCATGGCCCACCATCTAAAACAAAGAACCCGCCTAGTTTGGCGGGATTTTTTATTTTCTGATACTTTATAAATTCCTCAGAAATTTGCCAATAAGGCCTCCTTCTTTGTTTTCTATACGAATCAACGTTTCGTGTTTTTTGCTGGCATCTTTTAGTTCCATACAATTGACTAAAATCACACATTATGGGGATTAAGAAAAACTCGAGTTTTCAAAGTTGTCTCACAAGACTGTTTGTATAAGGGACAGGAATCATTTTTTTTAACTGGGGCAATATGTAAATATGTTTAAAGATTAAGAGGAAGCTGTAGTATTTAGGTTTTAACAAATGGTTGGTGCTTACCAAATGGGATCTGGACAGAATAATACTGGTAAATACAGTCCAATGTCTCCAAGAAATAGTAACTATGGAGGTTTTTTTTGTAAAATAGTTTTTATCTCCATATACCTGTCTTATATAGTCTAAAAGGAGGAAGGAATCATATGATTAAGGCAAAACAAAACTGGGTTAAAACGCTCACAATGGCATTAAATCTGGCAACATCGGTGGCTGCAGTAATAGCGGTGGGATTATTTGCGGGAAAATGGCTAGATGCCAGGTTTAATTCAGGTTACCTTCTGACTATTTTGGGTTTTCTATTAGGCGCTGCTAGTGCGGGTAAAATGCTTTGGGAAAGGCTAATGGCGGATAGTTGAGGTGTTGAGAGCTCTAAAGATCTTACCTGACAGCAAAAAGAGAACAGTCATAAAAGACGCTTCCCTAAACATAGTATTATGTGCTTCTTCACGATTTAACAAGAAATCTATAGTTTCACGGACTCCCTTATAAATTATGACCATTGAGCAGATTAACCATAGTTGCAACCATTTCCATGTGATAAGTACCTCAGCACTTTCGTTGTTAACTTTATCTAGAATTTACATAAATTGATCATAATATGCATTTATGTTTTTACTGTTTTTAGTTCTACGCTTCTGTCCTCTCTTTGCAGGACCGACGGCCAAAATTCGCACTGAACTTAAAGCAAAGATCGTCCATAGCTGTAAAACTTAGAAAGTAATTTTAGTCTCCTGAAAATATTAAATAATCGTTGTTAGGAAGTTTGACTACATTTCCCCTTAGTGCTTTAGACATAGCCGTGGTTAATAACTTTTGTTCTTCTTCATCCTTAGCTAGTATAGCTAAAGGATCCCCTCCCAATATTCGTTCTTTATCCAAAGTTACTATTGCATATAATTGTTTGGATCTACTCATTATTATTCCTCCCTAGGAAGTTTGCATAAGTTTCTTTACTTTTTTAACAGTCTCCAATATGGGGGTATTTTTAACAGCTTCAAGGAGTTTACCTTGATCGGGTATAATAGGAACAAGTGTTACGGCAATTCTTCCTTGTTTGTAATCTTTCCTGGTAAAGTTATATCTTTTGGCACCTAAAGCCCTTACGGCTTCAAACAACATGGCCTGCCTCTGCCCAAAGTTTTCAAGGGATAGCCTATATCTGTCCTCTTTGGGATAAACTACGACGGCCATTCCCTCTGAGCTGTATAATTTTTGGGCGTTCTCATTTCCAAGGGTATTAGTTACGAACATATCATCTACAAACAAATCGGTTCCTTTAACATTCACCTGAGCTATTTTGACCTCAGCAATATCTCCTACCGTTTTACCTTTAGTAAAGTTTTTGCATACATACAGCACAATTAAGCCAGCTATTATACCGCTGATAATATTTATCCACCAATTCTCCGTCCGTACTACTTGAATAGTAAGGCTGGTTGCTAACGCTACCAGTAAGGAAATATAATTTCTGGCTTCAAAGGTTTTTGCAATACCGTCAATATAGGCTTCGCCTCTTTGAGTAAATTCAGTCTTTTCCAATTTTTCCATGCTCTCTTTTTCCATTTTGCGAACTTCTCTGAACTGATTAATTGCCAAGGCTAAAAAAGTGATCGCAGTATAATCCTTAGACATCAAAGCAGGTATTGCGACAGCCCCCAATGAGGCAGCAACTAATCCGATAACCATATTTATCAGATAAGCATTTGGATAGGTAGGGTATTGACGATAATCCTGAACTAATGTAACTATTCTGGCTATCAGCCCCATACAAATTGCAATTAGTATGGTATAAATTTCTGTTGTAGAGAGAATTTCCAGCCCTTTCATAAAATTTCCCCTTCGATATTATTTTTAAACTTTGATCTAAAACTTTGAATTTTGCAGAACTGATTTTATCGCCTCGGTTATTTCCTGGTAGCTTGTGCAACGACATATATTAGACTGCAGCCACTCATGTATTATTTCATCACTTGCATCGGGGTGGATGTTTATCAAACCTTGACAATTCATTATAAATCCAGGGGTACAATAACCACATTGGAAAGCAAATTTTTCTATGAAGGCATTTTGGATAGGTGTTTTATCAAGACCTTCTATAGTAGTAATTTCGTGTCCGACAGCTTCTACAGCCAGCATAAGGCAGGATTTTATGGGCCATCCATCCACCAGTACGGTACAGGCTCCGCAGTCCCCATTCTCACAGCCCGGTTTGGCACCAGTTAAACCTAGTCTTTCCCGTAAAGCATATAGCAAGGTATCTGCTGGCCTGACTAAAGTTTTTCTAACTATCCCATTTATGTTTAACTCTATTAATCCTTCACCGATAAACTGGTACAAGGTCTATCCCTCCAGTTCATTTAAAATACTAATCAATAAACTCCTTAATATAAAGCTGCGGTATTCAGCTGACCCCTCCAGGTTATTGGGAATTGGTGAAGGAATTTTAGTGATGGCGTTGTCAACCCGCTGTTCCGCTGCAGTTGCAGATTTATTCAATTCACTTTCCATATCCGGGGAACGAAAAGGGTAATCGCATAGTCCGCTAAAAGCTGCTCGTACCTGCCCATCCACTTTCATCGCACATAGGGTTAAAAGCGGGTAATGAATCTTATCCTCTTTAGTTCTTTTGACATGAATATGGGGCAGTGATAGCAGGGATTTTAAGGTGCGAATTTGAATAATAAATTCACCTTTGTTCAAGTTCATTCGTTGATTGAATAATTGGTTAATAGGAAATGTCTTACTACCCTCCGGTCCGGCGATAACCACCTCACTGTCAGTAAGCAGCAGCGGTAAAATTGCCTCACGGTAAATGATTGTACCGCACAAGTTGCCCCCCAACGTAACCTTATTTTGTATAGTATGGTCAGCTACTCGGGCTCCGGCCTGAGCCAGCAGCGGGAAAAGATTGGATTCACGAATTTGAGTCAGAGTAACTCCAGCCCCAATAACCAGATGATCTCCTTGTATCTCCTGTACTTTACACTGGGCAATTTCCTTAATGTCAATAACCGCACCAGTTGAAATATTAGCCATTCGACCCATACTGATTATCTCGGTTCCCCCGCCGTAATACATAGGATTCTTCCCCTGTTTGTCCATATCTGAAAATATTTGAACAGCGGTGTCAATACTATCAGCACGATGATATTCGAAATCAAAAGGAATCATTTTTTGGTCTCCTCTACCTTTTTCCATATTAATTCGGGGACTACAGGTACTTGATCCAATTCTACCCCGGCTGCCCGGCTTAAGGCATTGACTAGAGCAGCATGTATGCCAACTGTCCCATGTTCAGCCAGCCCCCTGGCCCCGTAAGGGCGATCTTATTTGGAGTCTCTACCCAGTCTACAAGGTATTCAGGCTGCTCACCGATACGTATTACCTTATATGTTCGCAAGCTGGTGTTTTTCAATTTTTGCTCTTCGTCATAAATAAAGGATTCCCTGCTTCCTAGACCAAGACCCATGCTCATTGCTCCCATAACAAGACCTTTTGCACTCTTGGGATTTATTACTTTACCTGCATCTAGAACTGTTGCTGCCTTTAAAATCCTGTAAGTATAATCGGCGGTATTCAATTCGATCTCTACCGCCTGAGCTCCCGGAGTTTGATAGGGTCCAGGTTTACCCTTTCCAGTTTCTTTATCCATAGGAGTAAGGTGAGGCATTACATAAGTGCCCCTTCCTATGACCTGACTTCCCACAGTATTACCGTTAGGATATTTGTAGCCGTGTGCAATATCAGCATATTGCACATAGAAATTGGGGTTATCTCTGACATAAACCCGGCTGTTATCCAGAGCCAGGTCTTCCGGGGAACACCTCATAGCCAGTGCTGCCAAGCTTAGCAATTGACGTCTTGCGTCTTTGGCTGCTTCCTCTACTGCCCGTCCAACCAGAAAAGTTGACATGCTTGCTACGGTCTTCCAGTCGTGAGGACTGGTACGAGTATCAACCTCCATTTGTACATGGATATTATTTATATCCATTCTTAGCTTTTCAGATAAGATCTGGGCCATAGTGGTCTTGGTAGAAGGCCCTATTTCAACGGCTCCAACCAAAAGGTTAGCAGTTCCATCAGAATTAAATAGTACCACCGCGGAGGCTATAGCATCAGTTGGGGAACTGGATGTTTTCCATAAACAGGCTGCCCCCTTTGCTCTAATACGGCTGTTTCCCATATCTTTAACCAGTCCTTCATCCCAGTTAATAAGGGCCTTTACTTTGTCTATGCAGGATATAACATCACCCAGGTTACTGGGAGTTAACATCACTTGGCTAGGAGTAGTTTCTCCTGGTACAGCTGCATTTTTCCTGCGCAGCTCGAAAGGATCAATATTCAAAGCATTTGCAAGCTTGTCCATAGTTCGCTCTACAGCGAAGGTAAATGATGTATGACCAAACCCCCGGAATGAGGTGGCATAGGTATGATTGGTGTAAACGCAATAAGCATCACACCAAACGTTATTAAGCTTATACGGTCCGGTGCAGCTCATAGCCATGGCATTTGTCATACGAGGCCCGGTATCAGCGTACGCTCCGGCTCCGACAATAAAGGTATATTCCCCTGCCGTTAAGGTACCGTCTTTTTTAGCGCCTAACTTAACCTTAGCCTCCAGAGCTAGTTTTCCAGGAGAACTTGACATATCCTGCTCCCGGGTATTAGTAATTATTACAGGCTGACCACCGACTGCCTGAGAGGCCATAACCGCCAAAAACTCCAATTGAACGGGGGCTTTTCCGCCATAACCTCCGCCTACCAATGGTACATGTACTACAACCTTTCCCAGGCCTACTGCAAAGTGCTCGCTGATAACTTTACGTACTGCAAAGGGTGATTGGGAGCTTGTATGAATAATAATCTGTCCGTCCGGCAGAATTTCAGCCCGGGCACTGCGGGTTTCCATTGCCATATGATCGGCATGGGGAAGAGTATATGTTCCCTCTGCTATTACTTCACTTTCAGCCCATCCTTGATTTATATCTCCTTTGCGAATTTTAACCTGGTGAACAATATTTGTGTTTAGCTGCGGATAGACATCTGGAATAACTTTCTTATATTTACCCATCTCTTCATGCACCATAGGAGAGTCGGGCTTCATGGCTTCGCCTGGTGAGTTTACAGTTGGCAATTTTTTATAATATACTTTAACCTTTGCTGCTGCTGCACTGGCTTGGGCTTCAGTAAAACCAATGACAAGGGCTACCGGTTCACCATAATAACGCACTTTGCTTACAGCTAAAGGGGGATGGTCTTCAAGTACCGAGCCTGTCAATATAGGGTAATATTCTCCGGTTAAAATTGCTCCAATACCTTCCATGCTAATTGCGTCGACATAATCTATACTTTCAATTACCCCGTGGGCACAAGTGCTGGTTACTAATACCCCGTGCAATAATCCCGGCGAACTAAAATCGGCATTATAAAAGGCTCGTCCTGACACTTTCTCCCAAGCGTCTTTGCGAATTATATCTTTTCCAATATTAGATAGTTCCATGTTCTTTCTCCACTTTTTTACTAATTCTTTGTATTTCTTTTTCCCTGAATTAGAATAAATATTCATAAATCTCCCCACACCACCCTGCTAACTATAAATCTCCATAAATTCGTGGCTTTTAGGAATGCTCAGCATAAAAGTACTATGTGTATTCCATAATAAAAGGGAACTTTATAAGTATTTGTTAAGAACTTAATTTGAAAGGGATTTTTATTTAAAACAGTGTCCGCAGCTTTTATATCAACCTTAATCTGTTCCCGGGGATCAGTAACATGGTAATAACCTTTTTCCATACTTCTACAATTACGAGAGATACCAGAAAAAACTAGATGGCTTGGCTCCGATGGAATTTCGAAACCAAGCCACTAGAGTAGCCTAAACATGGAAAATTTCATTAACCTTCGTAAACGACCGCCGTTTCATGTTTTTATAAGTCCTTCATGGCCCACCATAAAAAACAGGGGACAAACTGGGGACAGTTAACAGCCTATTATAGGCTTTTGCAGGAAGTACGCACGGACAACAACTGGGAAGATTGTACAAACGATGTAAAGCACTGGCAAAGGACTGTTCCTCTGCCAGTGCCGCTTAATTCGATATTAAGGAAAGTTGCCAAGGAACAGGAGCGTTTGAATACCCGATAGATACCTTTAATGTACTTTTAATTGATATCCGCAAGGCCACTTGATGCCTATAATATTTTATTGCTTCTTACCCAGATTTTCATGCGGTCGGCTTCCTTAATCAGTTCGTCACGCAAATCCGGGTGAGCAATGTTGATTAATGCTTCTGCTCGTTCCCAGGAGGATTTACCCTTGAGCAGGGCCTTACCGTACTCGGTTATTACATAGAAAGTAATGCTGCGAGGTACGGTTACAATAGCGCCGGGAGTTAGTATCGGTCTAATTCTTGATTTGAGGCTGCCGTCCTTCCCTTTAAATGTGGAAGTCAAGCAAATAAGCCCTTTGCCGCCCTTGGAATAGTAGGAGCCAAAAATAAAGTCCAATTGCCCTCCAGTTCCAGAGATATGCCGTATTCCAGAGGATTCAGACGCTACTTGACCATACAAATCCACTTCAATAGCATTGTTAATACCTATGACATTGTCATTTTGTCCGATAATAAAGGGATCATTGGTATAATCCACCGGGTAGGCGGCACAGGCGGGGTTTTTATCCAAGAAGTTATATAGTTTCTTGGTACCCATCGCAAAGGTATAAACCATTTTCTGTTTGTCTAATTGTTTACGTTTACCGGTAATACGACCCGCCTCATACATATCTACAAAGGAATCTACCAGCATCTCAGTGTGAACCCCTAAATCTTTCAAATCTGATTTTGCTATAAGCGAGCCAACCACATTAGGCATACCTCCAATCCCTAATTGCAGGCAGGCCCCATCTTCTATTTCATTTAATACAATAGATGCTATTTTTCTGTCAACCTCGGCAATTGGTACATCAGGAAGTTCTTTTAAAGGTACATTATCACCTTCAACGATATAATCGATTTCTGAAATATGAATCGATTCCTTGTTTCCACCCAGGCATATCGGTACTGATTCATTGACTTCTGCAATAATGACTTTTGCTGCAGCACAAATATTAGGAGTAAATGACACGGATGTCCCCAAATTAAAGAATCCATGGTTGTTCATGGGGGCCACCTTGATTAAAGCTACGTCCGGTTTTACATAACCGCGGTCATAAAAACTGGGGGCTTCGTGATACGTAAAAGGAATATAATTGCACAGGTTCATATCATGTAATTTGCGGCTTGCCGCACTCATATGAATATCGTTGTAAATGAAATGTTTTCTTTCCGGGTCAGCCAAAACCGCTTTAGGTTGAAACGGGCAGGTAGTTGTTCTTATAATAACATTCTCGAGTTCATTAACCCGTCTTGCCAGAGCTTCATCCAGGTATTCAGAGTTCATAACAAACTCACCGTAGTTAACAATGTCTCCTGATTTGACTACCTTCATAGCTTCATCAACTCTTGTTAATTTGCGCTGGTATTCTGCACTGTAATCCATTGAGTTTTGACCTCCTTTATATCCTAATATTCAAAAACATCAACTTGAATATCAATAGCCGACTTGTCGACACTTAGCATGATCTCAGCAACCGCCCATACATTAGGCACCACATTACGCCGGTAGCATTTAGCACTGGCTGCCTTGCCGGTGTAAATACCTTCTTATCTACGGTTTTTAATAAACGTAGGTGATGGCGGTGCAAACCATCACCTATTTAATTAGGAAGAAGAGGCCATTATATATCCCGTGTCCACAATGAGCACATGGCTGGACCGGTGCCAACGCAAAGGGATGCTCCGCCAACAGTCTTGCCGATTCTCTCAAGTTCATAGTATAGGGAAACAATGATGCGCAGAGCCGTGGCTCCAATCGGGTGTCCCAGGCCAATTCCGGACCCATTGGTATTTACCTTATCCATGTCAATTTCAATTCCATGCTCTTCTTTCAGCATTCTGCCTACACCAAGCCACTGGGCAGCAAACGCTTCATTTATCTCCCAGTAATCAACATCTTCAAATTTCATATCCGCTTCTTTAAGGCATTTAGGGATAGCCACTGCGGGGCCCAGCCCCATGACTTCGGGAGCTACTCCTTCAGCACAGATATTAATTAACTTCATTAACGGTTTGAGTCCCAGTTCCAGTGCTTTGGCTTTAGACATGATAATGACGGCTACGGCAGCATCGTTAATTCCGGAGGCATTGGCAGCAGTAACCACTCCACCTTTTCTGAACGCAGTTGGTAGTTTAGCCATGGACTCTAAACTGGCATCGGGTATCATATGCTCATCTTTAGAAAAATAAGTGATGCCTTTTTTGCTTTTTATTTCAACCGGGACGATTTCACGTTCAAATGTACCATTCTGGTTGGCCCGGGTAGCGTTCTGATGGCTGCGCAGAGCAAGTTGATCACATTCTTCACGGGTGATACCGTATTTCTCAGCAACGTTCTCGGCAGTAGTTCCCATATGCCCTTGCACCAGGCGATCAAACAGTGCATCATGCACCATGGAATCCTCTATGGTGCCCGCTCCCATACGATAGCCTGAGCGAGCTTTAGGAAGCATATAAGGAGCGTTGGTCATGCTTTCTACGCCAACTACCAGGGCTGCATCGGTTTTGCCCAATTGAATATGATTACAGGCCACATCAAGGGCACGCATGCCGGAAGCACAGTTCTGATTCACTACACAGGCATTGCTTCTAAGCGGCAAACCGGCTGCCAGACTGACCTGGCGGGCAGGCAGCGACCCCTGCAGGTGCTGATAGACGTTACCCATAACGATTTCGTCAATAATTTCCGGATCGATAGCAGCCCGCTTTATGGCCTCCTTGGCTACAATGGTTGCCAAATCCACAGCCTGAAAGTCCTTAAGACTACCCATAAATTTGCCTATTGGCGTTCTGCACGCACTAACAATTACTACATCCTGAATTTCTTTCACCATTTTTAAATCCTCCCCTATATTAATTTTCTATTTCTAATCGTAAGCCATTACTCTCCCCCAAATAATTGGGTTTTTAAAAACGATTTAATAATCATAGAAGCCTTTCTTGGTCTTCCTTCCCAGCCAGCCAGCTCGTGTATATTGTTTCAACGTTGCTGCAGGACGATATTTAGGATCGCCGGTTTCTTCAAAAAGGGTTTCACAGACTTCCAAACATATATCTATTCCTATCAAGTCTCCAAGAGCCAGAGGACCCATGGGCCAACCTGCACCCTTTTTCATAGCCGTATCGATATCGGGAACACTGGCTAAACCTTCATATAGGATGGCAGCCGCTTCATTGATAGCCGGGATCAGGATTCTGTTTACCACAAAACCTGGGCCTTCCTTAACTTGAATAGGCTTCTTGCCTATGGCGAGGGACAGCGCAAAAACAGTATCAACTGTATCCTGCGATGTTTGAGCAGCAGCTATAACTTCTATTAATTCCATGATCTGGGCCGGGTTGAAGAAATGCATACCTACAACTTTTTCCGGCTTCTTGTAAGCAGTGGCAATTTCAGTAATGGGTAGAGCTGAAGTGTTGGTAGCTACAATGATTTCATCTCCCAGGATGGCAGAGAGTTTGCCATATACATCTTTCTTGATAGACATTTTCTCCAGTACGGTTTCCAGTACAAAGTCCACCCCAGAGATATCTTCCAACTTGGCAGTACCTGTTATTTTCAAACCGTCTGCGGTTCCCGCCGGTACTTTCCCCTTTTCTTCCTGTTTAGCTACACCTTTTTTAATATTGGCAATGCACCTGTCCACAATTTCCTGATAAATATCGTAGACAATGACTTCCTTTCCGGCAGCGGCAAATGCCCATGCAATACCGGTACCCATTGTGCCCGCCCCCAGGACTGCAATCTTGTTCAAATCCATCTGATCCATCCTCCTTTATAATTCCTTAAACAAAAGATTTTGTAATAATGAAGAGGCTTTTTGAGATAATAGCTCTGCCCTCCTTTCCAGCATGTATAGTTAATATCTAAGAGAAATAACCATGGTTGAAAAAGAAATAGTCTGAATGTATTTCTTCAGACTATAAAAGCAATAAGTATGCCAACTCTTGTATATGTCATAAAAGCCCCTGTATTTCGGGATTTTACCCACCTTCACCTTCCACCCTATTATTTTGCTAAGTATAGTTTTACAACCATTGACATGGGATATATTTTAACAAAGGGACTTATTTAGCGTCTCAGAGACGCGAATGGATTATGGACTATGCGACCGTTTTTGCAACCCCTTGAAATATAAAGGGCAGAGCCAGTACTGCCGGCTCTGCCCTTTATGTTGCCTTCGTTAAGGAAGGTCCTTCTTTGTGAATTATCTCTATAACCCGTATTTACGCATTTTACTATATAAAACCGATTTGTTAAGACCTAATTTTTTAGCTGTCTGAGCTTTATTGTAATTGGTTGATTTCAGCATTTGCTCTATTAGCTCTTTCTCCAATTTTTGGACTGAAACGTTCAAGGTATCTTGCCCGGTTTCATTAACTGCGGGTGGAGGAGCTTCATCACCTAATGAGGGGAAATGCTGCACCTCCAACCGGACGGCCTGCTTTAGCGAAGCAAGATTTATAGCACGTTCCAGCAAGTTCTGCAACTCTCGAACATTTCCCGGCCAGTTATAACTTTGCAGCATATGCAGGGCTTGGTCAGAAATATCTGGCACGTGGGCTTTAAGATTGGTATTGATAACAGCCATTAAGTAACGAACGAGCAAGGGAATATCCTCTATTCGTTCCCGCAAAGGGGGAAGGTTTAAACGAACTACATTTAACCGATAGTAAAGGTCCTCTCGGAACTGGTGGTCGGCAACCATCTGCTCCAGATCGCGATTACTGGCTGCGATGACCCTTACTTTAATGGAAATGGGATTAGTGCCGCCCACCCTTTCAATCACCCGTTCTTGAAGCACAGTGAGAAGTTTGGTCTGCATACCGAGAGGCATGTCGCCTATCTCATCCAGAAAGATAGTCCCTCCTTTGGCCAGTTCGAATTTTCCCGGCTTGCCGCCTTTCTTAGCCCCGGTGAAAGCTCCTTCCTCATAACCAAACAGCTCAGATTCCAGCAGGTTTTCGGGTAAAGCAGCACAATTGACACGCACAAAAGGCCCCTCCTGCCCACCCAAGTTATGTATAGACTGGGCAAACAATTCTTTGCCTGTTCCAGTTTCCCCGGTTATTAGGATGGTGGATCTTGTACTAGCTAATTGCTGGGCCATGGATTTGACCATTGTAAGCTCAGGACTTGTTCCGATAATATCATCAAATTGCCAACGGGCTTGATAGAGCTGGCGAAACTCCTCCTTGTAGTAATTGAGTTCTTTCGCCGTTTCCTGCAGCTTATTAATAAGCATTTTTGCCTGGGACATGTCCAAAAATAGACTTCTCCCTACGGCCCCGGTAATCTCACCATTCTTTATGATGGGGGTTCTGGTAATAATGGTATCTCGGCCATTGACGGTCCATGTATCAATTTCGTGTATATTACCGGTTCTTAAAATTTCCGGCAGCTTGGAATGAGGGGTTATCTCCAGGATGTGTTTGCCCACCACATCCTCTTTCTGCATCTCCAGCAAGTGTAGATAGGTCTGATTCATAAAAGTAATAATACCTGCCTTATCGACAATTACATATACAAGGTACGGGCTTTGCACCAGCACCTCCGATACCGTTTCATACTCCTTTTCCATAGTTTGCAGCTTCTTCATGAGTAATTTCGCCCCAGCTTTATCCAGGAAAATAGTCTGCCCCACTGCCCCAACGACTTGATCATCTTTCATTAATGGGTAGCGGGTGATGATAGTCTCACGATCATTTACCGACCACAGGTCAACGGGGTCAGTTTTTCCGCTGCGCAGGACCTCAGGTAATTTGGAATGGGGCGTAACTTCAAGAATGTGCTTTTCCATTACTTCGTCTTTAGTTTTATTCAACCATTCCAAGTAGGCTTGATTAATAAACCTAACGATGCCCTGCTTGTCGACAACAACACAAGCCATGAGAGGATTGTCAAGGATAGCCTCCCCCACTGTGTAAAGATTGAAACAATCGCCGCATTTAGGCATAAGCAGCCCTCCTATTGCAAATAAGGTCTACATTTATTATAACTAAATTTTCTCAGTTGCAAAATAGTACTCAATTCGGGTTGGAAATAGCCCCTAAATACAGAACCAAGTCCCAAATAGGTATTATGGGAGCGATACTTAGGTTGGCGGGATTTTTGATTTTCTGTAGGTTATTCACTTTTGGTGTTTTGCTGCAACCATTTAGAACACCAGTCAACACTTTCCGGATAAGTTGCTGTTTTTAAGCAGAAGAAAAGCCCCCGTAGGGGCTAGTATACCATTTAGTATAGTTATTCAAACCACATAGTCTCTTATCATGTTTCATCTTCTCTTTTACCTGAGGTCTCAGACTAACTAAATCATCGAATAACTCTTCTTAACTTAACTATCCGTTCCAGATATAAGTATCAGCCTGTAAAGTTTCGCCGTTTTCCAGCTCCACATCAACAATCTTTCTGGTAAACATTGTGCCATTGTTATGAAGAAAGTCTAGTTTGGCAAGCGCTGCAGGTTCAACTTCATAAACTTCACCCTGCACGCGCTCTCCCTTTACGGGAAAGGCACCGTTCAAGCCACCCAGGATATATTTTTTATATTCATTTATAAAACCGTTGCCCTGCAATTTCTGTCCCTGCAGATAATGTTGGTGATAACGGCCGCCTGTTATTAAGCTGCCGTACACGAATACCTTAATCATTTATAACCACGCTCCTGTCTTTCTAAGCCTCGTTATCTCATCCTGAGTCCTTATTATGACACCCTGAACCCTTCAAATGTATTAACCATATTTTACGCTTTTCCCTGTTATTTGCCAATAAAGCTGTTTATGATTCAATACGAATCTGTAATCGTGCCGCAACGCGAAAAATAAAGGGCTTACTTCTCAAAGTTTTTCTTAAGTCATACTACTTTTCTATGGATCGTTTTATTGTTTCATTTCTTTGGATAATGTATAGAACGTTTATTAAGCATATGAATTGATTAAGCAATTGGTTAAACCACCTTATATTTTAAAGGAGGCCATGGTATGGCAAAAAGGTGCGTTGCCCTGCCTATGCCTCATCGCGGGAAAACCTTTCGAGCAATATAGCACCACCGGACATGGCTAGCCAGAATAAAATACCCTGCTTCCAGTCCGTGGCTATGAGTGCGGCTGCAGGTGCCGAGACCCAGACGCTCAGGCATGAGAAGCAATCGAGGAGATTCCCGAAGAAGCCTTCTCCCACGAACCTGCGTAATAGGACGAATAGGTCCCGTGGACCATCTTCCGCATTGAGCATGTGAGTGACTCGCCAGACGGTTAAAATGCCAAGGATTAGCCAGCTGATATCGTTCATGTATACCTCCGTCCTCCCCGCTAGTTATTGCAACCGGGTGGCTGTGTTTTAGTTAGTTTATGGTGTCTCGACTAAAAAGTTGTATCTTAGCTGATACATTATTTTATTTTAGGACTGCAACTAAAGACCATATCGGCATAGATTTCGGCACATCATGCAAACATTGCTGCCTATCTGCTGCTAAGCATCAGGAAAATAATTACCAGGAAATTCTATGACATTAGCCCTCACCTTTCTTTTAATACGCTCCTTATTTCGCGACGGAGGAAATTGATCAATTATTACCTTAGCCGCCGAACCATTACATAAGACTCCGTTTGCGAAGGTTGTTTTTGGAATCTCTGCTTCCGCAAAACTCAAGTCTGGAGCATAAAGCAAGGCGTTGTTATCAAAGCATAAGATGGCCATTCTTACACATTCTGCCAGCTGAACATTAAAGGAATATCGATTAGTATTAATTAAATCCAGAGCTGACTGCTCTCCAAATCCTAATCTGATGGCCTTGTCCTCGGGTTCCATATATAAATCAATATTTATTTTGTGTTCTTTCTTTGCCTTTATTAAAGCTTGAATTTCCACAGTGAAAAAGGCGGGTTTGGCAATTATTATCCGTTCTCTAGCTTTACTAATAAAATTGAGAACTGTATCGTTGTTAATCTTCAGGAACCTCATCATATCAACATTAACCATAACACACTCCTTTGAATGTTAGTCTTCACAAATGGCAATGAAACCATTAGTGATATGCAGGTATTTTGGTGTTATTTATTCCTATAATTCGCCACTAATATAGAAGAGGCCGCCCTTCAAAATCCGTTTAGGAATTTCGGGACAGCCTCTGGATAACTTAATTATTTTTATTAAAGGTCTTCTTTTGATTGCTTAAGGATCCTCAGGAAATGATCAGCTTCACGTAGAACATGATCAGCAAGTAGGGGTATAATAATAGACTCTATTTTACAAGCTAGAATGCCTTCATCAGCTGCATTTTTAAACTCAACAATAGAGCGGGTAGCTGCTATTTCTTTTTTTACTAATTCTCTTAACTCGCAGTTCGAAATTCCTTGATTTTCGGCACGTAAAACTTCCTTTCTTAACCGGAAAAATTTATTGGCAAATGAATCAGCAGTACGAATCAGTGTTTTTTCTGTTGGATCCAGCAAATGGGCAATAAATAAAGAATGCTCTGCCATTATTCTATCCCAAAAGAGCTTTTCTTCAATTATTTCGCTCTCAGTATTAATCGCACGACGTTGCTGTAATCTCTCCAGATGCTTGATAAAGAAAATAGCCTCACGTCTGATGTGCCGAATTAGTAAAGGAAAATTGTAGGTAAATATTTCGCAATCCAACATTTTATTTAGTACCAAAGTTTTAAATCTTACCAGCTTCCGGGTTAATTTTATAGCTCTCTCATTTAAACGTGAAACTTGAAGAACAAGCTCTGGGTCTCCCTTACCAGATCTTAGCCGTCTCTCCCGGGCGGTTAGAGCTGTATCAAAGGGTACCCCGGTAAGTTTTTGAGTTTTTATTTCCGCCCGCTTGGTTTTATCGGTAACTACTTCTCCCGAGGCAAGAACAGCTCTGCTTACATTCCCATTGGCCAATCTTACTGCTTCAGTTAATAGTTCATTAAACTCAATTCTAAACCTGTTAGCTATCGCTATTAACCTCTTGTCTTTACATACAAATCCAGCTTGCAGAAAAAAGGAATGTTCCTTCATAATACGAAGGAAAAATAGGTTTAGTTCTAGAGATTCCTGAACAAACTTAGCAGGCGTCAGCTTACAACTCAATTTTCATCATCCTTTCTAACGTTACTGCTGTATATTATTCATTTGCCAAGAAAATGGTTACACAGATGAATTTTTCCACATTAGGCTCATCATGCCAGTTACGTAGTCTGTCAGAATAGAATCAATAGAATACGCTAATTGATTTCTTACAGCTCTTGTGTCCGCAGATTTCACTTTTAAACCTGAGTCAATTTAATGTGAAAAATCATATTTTATATAAGGAATAACATTAGATGGGTTAAGGCCCAATGGTGGAGGGTTATAAGTGGATGGTCTATTGATTTTGCAGATAGGCACTGGCCTATTTTGGTCTTTGGTATATCTATTAATTATTAAACAGTGGTTTAAAGATAAAACCACAGGTGTACCGCTGCCAGCCCTTAGGGCTAACATTGCGTGGGAATTCACTTTACAACCGTATCGAAGCGGAACGCACACCAATAGTAGTCCCGAGTGAAACTAAAAATATATAGCAGCCGGTTAGGTCAGAATGTCATAATGGAAGCTATTTCATACTGCCTTTGATATCATTAAAATACGTTCCCATGCTTCTTGCCACTAGCTTCCCCTCGTTATTGAACAAGTTGGCTTCAACTAATGCTAGTGTCTTTCCCGGATGTACCACATACCCTTCAGCTATAAGATCAACTTCCTCAAAGACTGGTGCCAAATAATTTAGTTTCATCTCTACAGTCCTATAGAGCAGCCCAGTAGTTGCAGCAGCTGCACCCATTACGGTATCAGCCAGACTAGCTATTAATCCGCCATGTACCCTTCCCCCATCGGTTGAAAAAATTGTATCCGGAATCATTTTAAGGCCAGCTGTTCCTTTCCCTAGATACGTAATTTCAAACCCCATTGTGTGGTGACAACGTTGGCGGCCGTAGAAGTTGCGAACAATATCAAAAACCTCTTTATCGAGTCCCCTATTTTCAACTTCTGATTGAGTCATAAAATAATCCTCCTTAGGTCTTTCTATATCTTCAATTAATATTATTTCGCAGCCTTGATGGTAAATCCTGCTATCTTATATTTTAGCAATAGAATATCTAATATAATTGGGGAATTATTCCGCTAGCGATACGGTGGATTCGTAGATTCCCGTTTTATAATCGATAACTATTTATATAGCCAGAGCATAATTATGGTAACCTACTGGCACACTAATGAAGGAATCTCTATTATTCTTTTTACCGGTAAAATATTAAGTCTGACGAGGAGGCAGCAATATGAACCTGGTAATTATACGGACCTTAATTTTATATACCACTACCGTTCTACTTCTTCGTATCATGGGAAAAAGAGAAATCGGCCAGCTGCAACCTTATGAGTTGGTAGTAATCATTATGATATCTGAACTAGCAGCAATTCCCATGCAAAACACCGGCATTCCTATTTTAAATGGCATAATTCCTATATTAATTTTAGTTGCAGCTGAGATCACTCTTTCCTATATTTCTTTAAAAAGTGAAAAAGCACGAGGAATAATATGCGGTAAACCTAGTGTGCTTATAGAAAACTCTAAAATAGTAGAATCTGAGCTGAAAAGACTGCGTTTTAACGTAAATGATTTACTTGAACAACTACGTTTAAAAAATGTAGCTGACATCGCCGATGTGGAATTTGCAATTTTAGAGACCAACGGACAGTTGAGTGTGATTCTTAAATCTCAAAAAAGGCCAGTCCAACCACAAGATCTGAATATTTCGCCTGAGTATGAAGGCCTACCAATTACTCTGGTAATTGATGGTCAGATTATTAAACAAAATTTAACAAAAGCGAACATCGGTATGGAGTGGCTAAAAACTGATCTTTTAAAATCGGGCATACAAATAAAACAAATCCTTTTTGCTACTCTTGATAGTCATGGAAAACTCTATTACCAAGTTAAATCACCTGCAGAAAAGAAGTAAAAGGAGTTTAAACGAAGGCATGAGATTACTGGGAAGTGTTATAGTAATTTTGATTTTGGTTATTGGTGCAGGCTTTTGGGTCAACCATGGACTGCAAGCCTCAACTGATGATTTGATCCAACAAATTGACCGGATCAATATTCAAATAAAAGAAAACAATTGGCAAGCTGCCATTGAGCAAACGCAAAAATTTGAGAAGGGCTGGAAGCAGGAAGCCAAATGGTGGCCAATTTTTTTAGAACATCAGGAAATGGACAACATTGAATTTTCTATGGCCAGGTTTAAAGAATATGTTGCCAGTAAGAATAATTCTCTTTCCCTGGGACAGCTTTCCGAGTTAAGGTTAATGATCGAACATATACCTAGGAAGGAAGCAATAAATTTAGAGAACATTTTATAGTAATCTGTACTCCCTCTCGCCGAGATTTTCCTTCACTTTTACCACAATAATCATACACAAAGCATATAATACCGGCATAAGATAGAATGCATAGAGATTAAAGGATGATAATACTCCCTAAACCTCCTTAATTGTCCAGATAATTTTGGTTTCCTTTACTCTTCTGCACCTCAATATAGAAAAGTATTATGAAAGGAGATAGGCAATATGTACAAAAATAAAAGTTGCAGACCTAAAACTGATCGTAACCCTGTAAAACGCAGTCGTAATCCAGGCATTCCCTTAGGATCTAACAGATGTTGCTGCCCTAAACCACCTCATGAAGAAGAAACTTGCGAAAACGTTGTAAATATCAATACTTCAGTTCAGGTAACGCAAAGTAATCAGGCAGATGCAAATGGCGGATCTGGAGGATCCGGCGGATCTGCCGCAGCAGCAGCTGCAATCGGTGAGAGAAATGAAGTTGAGGCAGAGGCCTGTTCCTCAACGAAGACTGAGAATGAGGTTGAGAATGAAACTGAGAGTGAGAGTGAAATAAATTCTAAAAAGCTGGCGGCAGAAGCTGCTGATGTTGCCCCCGAAGATGCAGAAGCTCTTGAAGATCTTGAAGGTACCAACACACAAACTGTTGCAGCCAGTGGCGGTTCTGGCGGCGAAGGCGGTAGAGGCGGAGAAGTTTCCCAAAGTAATTCAGCTAGTATAACCATAGATAACGTGAACGTGATTGTGTTAGCCTGCAACACTGATATTGGTGGATCCTGCCCAGCTTTAACCCTTAATAGGGGCGATCGGCAACTTGATTTAAAGATAGACGAAGATGGAAACACCTTTGTTAATGGGAAGAAGATGGAAGAAGTAGCGCTGGAAAATGGAACCAAGGTGTTTGTTTTCAGAGACAGTGAAAACAAGAAATTAGATCCGGAAACCTAATAGATAGATATGAGGTTGAAGATTCTAATGTCTCAGGCCTACCAAACTGATATATAGAGTTTATAAAAGGAGAGAAATTTCAATCATTTCTCTCCTTTCACTTTGATATTATTGACTGCCAGTTGAATATCAGTTTTAGGATTTCATTTTTGCCATTATGGAATTTAGTTCTTGCTTAAAACTAGATACAGGTTTCCCTTGGGCAACCCCTTGAGCAACTGTTCTAATTGCAGCTACAGTAGCTTTGTCTGAAGTTACCCTTGCAGTATAGCCACGCTCCATATTGTTAACTCGCTCCATCACATTTTTCTCAATTGCTGCTGACTCATTATTATCAACATCTGCATTCAGATCTAATCCTAAATAGATTACTCTATCTGCAACTATCGCGGCAGCCGCATTAACTCCCGTAACTTTACCTGCTTCTATTGCAGCTCTGTTAGCAATGTCTGTTGCAGAGGCTTCACCTGGTGAAGTCTCGTTTGGGGTCATTTTAGTATTAGGCGCGGGCGTAGTGGGCTGAGGCACCGTTTTTTTAGCGTAAGTACCACAACCTCCAGCAAAAAGACTAACCCCAAGCAGCAACATTATTGCCATAAGTAGTAATGGTTTTGATTTTTTCAAACAACTACCTCCTTAAATCATTAGTTAAGGTATAGTATTTGTATCATTCTCAAAGCTATGCAATTGTCTTAATGCCAGCACTAGGGATGGCAGCAGTGAAAAATTACCTGCCTCTTAAATGATTTATATTGGAAACAATATAATTAAACCTAAGAGAAATATTAATGGTCAAAAAATAGGAGTGAAATTTCATGGAAAATAAGCTTGATAACTTCAAGGAATTCGATAAACATCTGCTCAATGATGAGAAACCCTCCATATATTTTAGGCGGCTATCTGACAGCAGTTTGTTTTCCGATACTTATCCATTTACTATGCTCGGTGACCTGAAGAAGGTTGAACAGTCACCTGATCATCATCCTGAAGGAAACGTATGGGAACATACTCTGCTGGTTGTTGATCTTGCCGCAGAAGGAAGACCTGCAAGCGAGGACGCCCGTGTCTTAATGTGGTCAGCCCTTCTGCATGATTTGGGTAAAGCCCGCACCACTAAGGTACGCAAAGGTAGAATTACCGCCTATGATCATGACAAACAAGGTGCTGTTCTGGCCGCGGATTTTTTACATGAATTTACTGACGACGAGCAATTTATAAAGAAAGTATCACAGATGGTTAGGTGGCATATGCAGATCTTTTTTGTGAATAAGAAGTTACCCTTTGCAGATATCGATAGGATGATAACTGAAGTATCAATAGAAGAAATTGCCCTGTTGTCCCTCTGTGATCGCCTGGGAAGAGGTAATATGAATGAAAAGAACCGGCAATCAGAAATAGAAAACATTGGTGACTTCATGCGAAAATGCCAACAGCATCAAAGTATGAAATCAGCAGATGCTAATACCATAGGCCTCATCTTAGGATGAGATCATTTATTTATTCCATAGAAGGAAAGTTTATCCATGGAAGCGAATGTATATAAAGAACGTAATAAAATAAATCGCTATTCGTTATGAAATATGAGCCCATGGAGAACGTTTATGAATGAAAGTAGAATACAACATATCACTAATGAAATTGAAAATTCACCATTCCTAAAGCATTTAGGATTCAAAATTCATCGTTGGAATAAAGGTAAATGCGAAATATTTGTTCCCTTAACAGATAACATATGTAATACGCAGGGAGAAATCAAATGGGGCGTGTGTTCCATATTATGTTATGCGAGCTCTTATATTGTTGCGTGTACTTTGTTACAAGACGGCAATCTCCCCGTAAATTACTCTTCAAAAATATCTCTCATTTCCTCAGTTACTAATTCTGGTCTTTATGTGTATTCCAGTACAGAAGAAGAGGCAAATTATCTGATTGAATCAAAAGTATATGATACGAATCAAAATCTTATTGCTGTTGGTACCAACTGTTACAATTAATCTACTATCTCTTCACTATGTATTTCTAGTTGCTCTTCAAATTTAAACCAAAGCCAATAGCCCTGCCTAAGCTACCAATTTTTAAATAATATCCTTCATCAATCTGCCGATAACCAAGCCCTCTTTGCCTATTGTTGCGTTTTAGATTCAATGTATTTAGAATGCAACGACAACTGGTAGACACCTTGCATCCAACCAAAGTACATAAACATATTAAGGATTATTTTATGCTCGATTTCACTTCTCAATATAGTGAAATCGAGTTTTTTCAGCGTTATAAAAAAGCCTCGGGCTTATTGTATAAACTGGCATGAAATTTGCATTTGACTATTACCAAAGACCCGAATTGGAAGAAACACCGGTTTCACGGTTGATTTTGTTTTATTGAGAGGTGGACTTTATATGAACATCTCAGGTTTAATTCAGAAACATGCCACTATTCAGCCCAATAGCAATGCTGTTATTTGCGGGGATAATGGGACCGTTTTCATCTGGTCTGAGCTTGATCTAATAATTAATAGATTCGGTAATGCTTTGAAACGTATGGGTGTAATGAAAGGTGATGTAGTGGCCCTTTATTTACCTAATTCCCCTGAGTTTCTTATTGCATACTTCGCAACTTCTCGCATAGGAGCTGTAATCTTGCCATTTAACGTCCTTTTTAGAACTGGTGAAATATCATACATCTTAAATAACTCCAGGGCCAAGGTTTTAATCGGTTCTTCCACCGAAGTTGAAAAGTATCTAATTAGTGTGAGGAACCAATTTTCAGATCTGGAAACGATTATTTCAGTAGGCCATTCGGTACCAGGCTGCCTTGATTTTTATTCGTTGATTGTGAGCACTTCGGAAGGTTTCGAAGTAGTAGACTGCAATCCTGAGGACCTTGGAGCACTGGTATATACCTCCGGAACTTCAGGTAAACCAAAAGGAGCCATGTTGAGCCATGGCAATTTGGAAGCCATCGCGGCTTTGAGTTCAAGCGCACTCCTGATTAACGACAAGGACCTATTGCTTACAGGTACCCCGTTTTGCCATATATGTTTTGTTCTTTCTGTGCTGGGTCCTTTTAATGCCGGTGCAAGTGTATTGACTATGAGTCATTTCAGGCCCGATACCGTTTTGAGGCTAATAGACAACTATCAAGTTACTCATTTTACTGGTGTGCCTACTATGTTTATGTATATGCTGCAGCAATATGAACCTAAGAAGTATGATTTAAGATCATTGCGAATGGTTTTTAGTGCTGGAGCTCCTATGCCAGTAGAGTACATTATGGAAATTCAGCAGAAGTTTGGTGTGGGTTTTTGTGAACTATATGGCACTACAGAAACCAGTTCTATAATTAGTTATAACCGAATGGGCCACGGGCGAAATGGTTCTATTGGTCAACCTGCCTATGGTATTAAGATCAAGGTGGTCGACGAGTTGGGCGATGAATTGCCACCAGGGAAAGTGGGAGAAATTCTAGTCAGCGGCCCAGGTATTTTTGTAGGCTATTGGGAGAAACCAGAAGCTACCAAGGACTCATTTCAAGGTGAATGGTATCGTACAGGTGATTTAGGGAAATATGATGAGAATGGATACTTCTATATTGTCGATCGTTTGAAAGATATGATCGTCTCTGGTGGTTACAATATATATCCTCGAGAATTGGAGGATATCATTTATCAGCACCCTAAAATTCTGGAAGCCGCGGTTATAGGCAAAAAAGACCCTCTTAAAAACGAGGTTCCTAAAGCATTTATAACCTTAAAGGAAAACGAGAAGATGACTGAAGAGGAACTGATTGACTTCTGTTCGCAGCGTATGGCCGCCTATAAAGTTCCGCGCTGCATTGAGTTTCTAGCGGAGCTTCCCAAGAGCCCTAATGGCAAGATTCTAAAAAGACTCTTAAAGTAGCGAATAAAATAATAACTGCCCCTCAGAGGTTGGTACATATGCCAACATGAGGGGCAGTCTGATTTCTTATACTACATACTTAATGGCTGATGAAACAGCAGCAGCAACTTCTTGTCTTAACGTAATAGTGTTCTTGGGAGAGTATTGTAAAAGCTTCTGAAGATTACCATAAAGCTCTAACAGCTCGTCACCCTCGGCAACAGCAGCCAAAATTTCTTTAGACCAATTAAACATGCTGCCAATCGCAGAATTAATATATATGGCTGCCATGCTCATTTTAAGTTTAGCATCGTCTGGGCCATTCTTGCTCAATGCTTTCTGGGCCCTAAGCAGCGCACTTTCCATTCCAAATGCGGCGATCGACATATCTGCCAGTTTGCCTACAATCTCCTGATAGCCCAAAACTTTTTTATCATATTTCTGGATAGCTGCACCTAATGTAAACAGGGTTATATCTTTGGCGGCTTGAACCAGGGCATCCTCCTCGCTTCTAAAAGGAACTCCGCTATCTATCTTGGCCTGCACTGCCGCCATAGCATCCTTGAGGGGAATATCTCCAGACAGGCCGCGTCTCACCAGGGTGCTGGTGCAGACTGTACGGTTGATTTCGTTGGTTCCTTCAAATATGCGATAAACTCTACAGTCTCTATAGAGCCTTTCAATTGGGTATTCGGAAGTTACACCATATCCGCCGTGGATCTGCACACCTTCATCCATTACAAAGCCTTGTGTTTCAGTAGCGAAGATTTTGTTTATGGAACATTCCATCGCATATTCTTCAATGCCTTTAGCAGCTACCTGACCATCAAGGTTCGGGTACCCAGGCAAACTATGAATGATATCTTCAATCATTCCGCCAGTGCGATAAACCATGCTCTCGGCCACATAGGTTTTGGTCGCCATCTCTGCTAGTTTTTCTTTTATAAGCCCAAATTGACATATGGACTGGCCAAATTGCTTGCGGTCGACCGCAAATTGCGCAGACAGCTCAATGGCTTGCTTGCAGTTGCCGGTGGCATTTCCGGCCAATTTATAACGTCCCATATTGAGGATATTAAAGGCAATTACATGCCCTTTGCCGATCTCGAAAAGCACATTTTCTACCGGTACCTTAACGTCTTCCATAATCAGGGTGCGGGTAGAGGAACCCTTGATACCCATCTTGTGTTCTTCCGGCCCGGTGGAAAGACCCGGAGAGTCTGCATCAATAATAAATCCGGTGAATTTTTCCCGGTCTATCTTGGCAAAAACGATGAATAAATCCGCAAAAGCAGAATTGGTAATAAACTGTTTGGTTCCGTTCAGGGTATAGTGCTTACCGTCCGGACTCAAAACCGCATAGCTTTTGGCCGAAAGAGCATCTGAACCGGCCCCTGGCTCAGTTAGAGCATAAGCTGTACCCATTTCGCCGCTCACAATACCCGGCAAATATTTTAGTTTTTGTTCATGGGTGCCAAAATAAACTATTGGCAGCTGTCCAATACCGGTCTGTCCGCCGTGGGTCATGGCGAAACCGCCGGCGCGGCCCATGCACTCAGCAATAATACAGGTACTTATTTTGTCCATGGCATAACCGTCATATTCTTCAGGGACATCAGTACCAAGCAGACCCAGTTCACCAGCTTCCAAAAGCAGTTTTTTATTAAGTCCTTCCTCTTTCTCCTCCAACCTATCCATAACGGTTAGTACTTTATCATTGACGAATCCCAGGGCAGTACGATAAATCATCTTATGCTCATCGGTAAAATCCTCGGGAGTAAAGATACTCATGGGGTCAGTGGGACCGAATAGAAAACTTCCACCTTTAGGTAGGTCTTGCATACTATTCACCTCACATTTCTTACATTTATCAGTTGTGATAAGCAATTTATTTGTCTGTATAGATTGGTTTGCGTTTTTCCACGAAGGCGGTTAGGCCTTCCTTGCCATCGGCACTGGCAAAAGCCATAATAAAATTCTGGATTTCCAGGGCCAACCCGGTGTTAATATCGATATTGGTCCCGCTGTTGATAGCATTTTTAGCCATATGCATAGCCACCAGAGGTTTGGAGGCTAGTTTTTTGGCCATTTTCATAGCTTCTTCCTGGAGGTTATCAACCGGCACCACTTTATTGACCAGCCCTATTTTTTCCGCAGCGGCAGCATTGATAATATCACCAGTAAGCATTAGTTCTTTAGCTTTACACGCGCCTATCAGTCGAGGCAGTCTCTGCGTACCGCCACCACCCGGGATGATACCTAGCCCGACTTCAGGAAATGCAAACTTGGCATTATCAGCTGCTATCCGGAAATCACACGATAAGGCCAGTTCACATCCGCCCCCAAAGGCCACGCCTGCAATAGCAGCAATAACTGGTTTGTTTAGGTTCTCAATGTTCTGCATGGCAATTTTGGATCCCTGACAGAATTCATAAACTTGAACCGGGGTCAGGGTGGCCATCTCCGAGACATCAGCGCCAGCTGCAAAAGCCTTGGTGCCGTTCCCAGTAATTATCACAGCTTTTATAGTTGGGTCTCCTTTAAATTCTTCAGCAGCTTTGCCCAGATCGTTCCATACTGCAGTACTTAATGGGTTCATCGGCGGACGATTCAGTGTAATAATCGCCACTCCGTTGTCTTTAGTCAAAATAATGTTTTCATACTCCATGGTTCTCTTCCCCCTTTACTAACTGTTTATCAACGATCAGTTTAAAAAATGGGCCGAGCAGCGGAGTAACCAAAGGTGATGGTTATGGAGGACCCATACCTCTGGTGGAGGAGGAGGGACTCCCTGTCTCGGCCCTAAAAAAACTTCCTAAAGCACTTGCTTATGCTGACCAGGGTTTTGTGAGAGGAAATACAGTTTTGTTGTAAGCAGTGTTCACAATGATAGCTGAAGCAATATACAAAGCTAAGCATCCTGAAAATAACAATGGATAGGCTGCATACACATGATAGCTTGCCGGGAGTTTGCCAAGATCACATAGTGTAATGAAAGGCATTGCGACATCTAAACCAAATACCAATAGAGTCATGAGAGAAGTAGCTTTAAAGTAAGCAGGAGTCCAAAGCCAAACGGCAATTGTCAACGTTAGCCATGCCCAGCCATCGATAGTGGGGTCAAGGGGCCATTTGTACAACATAGCGAAGTATTTAAATATAAATTCCAAACCGCCGACCAGCATAAAAAATGACGAGAAGAACAAAAATACATTTCCACCTGTGCTGTTGCCATCTTTCAATTCAACCAGGCCCACTATTATTTGTACGACAAAACCTCCTATCAGCCAAATCCCCAATAAAGGAATAGCTGTTGGTTTAACCGCGCCGCTTAATACGGCGAAAAAGGTGAAGCAGGCCAAACCTAGTGCCACTAATCCTGCAGGTGTAGGGTTTGCCCATCCGTGTTCATCTCCTGACATAAAAATCCTCCTTCAAACGAATTTGGGTAAGCCGATCCATCCATGCAATAACGAGTTGGCTAATGTTTAAAATTTTGAGTCTTATTTTTTGTAGTCATACCAGCCTGCACCGGTCTTTTTGCCCAACTTACCAGAGGATACAATGGCTTTAAGCGTGTAAGGCGGTGCCCAGTATGAATCCTTAGTTTCCTCGAAGAATACATCAAGAACTAATTTGGAAATATCTATTCCGGTGAAATCCATAAGTTCAAAGGGACCCATCGGATAATTCAAGCCCATTTTTACAGCAGTATCAATATCAGCCGGGGTGGCTACGCCAGTTTCAACCAGACGGATAGCCTCCAGGAACTGGGGCATCATGCACCGGTTGACGATGAAGCCTGGAGTATCTTTCTTAACTTCCACCGTGGTCTTTCCAAAAGACTGGGCCAGCTCGGATGCAACCTTAACGGTCTCATCGCTGGTGGAGTAACCACGAATGATTTCACACAGTCTCATAACTGGAACCGGGTTAAAGAAGTGCATTCCTACGAATTTATCACCACGTTTGGTGGCACCGGCCAACAGACTGATGGATATCGAGGAGGTGTTGGTTGCCAGGATGACGTCCGGCTTCAATATCCCATCTAATTCAGCCAGCGCGGCTTTCTTGATGTTCACGTCTTCAACGATAACTTCAATCATGTAGTCAACTACGGCAAGATCTGCCCGGTTGGTGGTCTTGGTTATGCGTCCCATTATTGCATCTTTGGCTGCTTGATCTATTTTGCCTTTTTCAACGTTTTTAGTTAAAACTTTGTCAATTCCGGAAACTCCCTTATCAATAAATGCCATATCCATATCGCAAAGGATTACATCATAGCCAGCCTGGGCTGCTACATGAACAATACCACTGCCCATTGCACCTGCTCCTAATACACCTATTGTTTTAATTGACATAGTACATACCTCCTTTTAATGTTTCGGTTAATTAATCAATAATGCCCTGACCCTTCAAGGACTCTATTTCAACATCCGTATAGCCCAACAGTTCACTCATGATTCTCTCGGTGTCATCACCGACTTCCACCTGGCCGCGCCATACTTGGCCAGGAGTCTCCATAAACTTGGGTACGAAACCAAAGGCTTCAACTTCCTTATTGTCAATGGCGGGAACTGGGTACTTGATAAAATTCCCTCTGTCGTGCCAGTGGGGGTCAGCATACATGTCCTTGGGTGCCTTAACGATGCCTACGGGGGTTTTAAATTTATCCATGTGGTTCTGAGCCTCCTGGGCGGTACGCTCACTGAACCATTTGTCGATATGATTATACAAAGCCACGCCCATTGGGGAGTCGACGGCTGCCTTGCTATTACCACATAAATCCCATCTGTATTCCTCAGGATCCAGCCCCAACCCTCTTATGCAGCGGTCATATGCAGCTTTGCCAAAAGCTCCGATAAAAGCGTAACGACCGTCTTTGCACTTATGCATCGAAGCGGGCTGGAAAATGGGTACCCGGTTGCCAACCCTGCTCTTCTCAACGCCGAGGTTCATATAAGCCACCCAGTGGTCATCCAAGTTGCGAGCCTGAGTTTCTACCTGAGCCAAATCGATTTCCTGACCCATGCCGCCATTCAAGACGTTGATATAACCGGCTAAACAGGTACCGAAGCCATAAACTCCGGTCAGGTAGTCATTGAGAAAAGGCTGCCCATAAATAGGCGGACCGTCCGGGAACCCAACCATGTTCGCAACGCCGCCTTCGCACTGGCCAATCGGGTCATAGGAAGCTCGGTCGCATATATCCGGATTGCCGCCGAACTGGGGCCGCCCGAAACCGCTGACATGCACGATAACCAGTTTAGGGTTAACCTGTAATAATTCCTTACAATCGATACCCAATTTATCGAGCCAGACTATGTTCTCCAGCCAGACGTCCACCTGCTTGATCAGGCTATAAAATATCTCTTTGGACTTTGGGTTTTTATTAAAGTTTAGATTAAGACCAAAACTCAATTCGTTTCTTTTTTGGCACCAGGCTGCTGCCATTTCTTTTGTGCCGTCCTCACTTGATATAGCCGGTCTTTGGCTGCGGTAAGAATCCCCTAAACCGGGTATCTCTAAATGAATTACCTCCGCTCCGAAGTCGGCCATCAGTTGGGCACCAAACGGGCCTGCCACTATACTACCTGACATTAAAACTCTCATTCCATTCAGAGGTCCAAACTTGGGAATAAAATAAGGTGCCGGAATACGTTCCACTGTCTGCCATTTTTCCATATACTTCTATCCTCCTTTACATAGGGGATTGGATTATCTCTTTATTTTTCTCCTTAAGGTCTCTCTAAAAGGATGGCTACAGCCATGCCACCGCCGATACATGCACTAACGACAGCCCTCTTGTAATTATTTTCTATCATTTGATAAAGTGCAGTGGTGGTTATTCTGGCTCCGGTTGCTCCCAGGGGATGCCCCATGGATAGGCCATTACCGAGGGGATTAAGCTTGGGAAGAAATGCATCTTTGTTAGGACCATCATCATACGGATATACATCCATGATTCTCATGCAGCCAAGAATCTGGGCGGCAAAGGCTTCATTTATTTCAAAGAGATCAATATCTTTAATCTCCAGGCCAACCCGCTTGAGAAGTTTTGGAATACCATAAGCGGGAGCGACTCCCATTAACAGAGGGTCACATACGCCAACTGCATAATCAACCATATATGCCATAGGCTCAATGCCTTTTTTCGCAGCGGTTTCTTCGGACATCAATACCAGCGAAGCAGCACCATCGTTAAAGCCAGTGGCATTCCCGGCGGTAGTTGGGCCTTCCTTTGTAAACGATGGTCTTAGTTTTGCCAGACTTTCTGTGGTAGTATCAGGTTTACCAAATTCATCTCTATCAAAGACAAAGGATTTTTTCTTTATGGTTACTTCTACTGGTACAATTTCCTTGGCAAACTTGTTAGCTGCGTTAGCCTCTTTATTCCTCATTTGCGTTTCATAAGCATAGCGATCACAATCCTCACGGGAAATGTTGTATTTTGCAGCTACGCGGTCAGCAGTTACGCCCATCCATTCCGGTGCTCCTAACTTCGGAGGTCCAGAGTTCATATGGGCCATCTCGTTGGGATCGTAGATAGATTTCTTGTTGCTCCCTATTCCTTCATAACGTAAGTTGGGAGACAGATAGTAAGGCGCCCGGGATAGGGATTCAGTCCCTCCGGCAATGACTATATCACAATGTCCAGTCTGAATTTCACTCCAAGCGGAAGCCAATGCCTGATAACTGGAGCCACAAATACGGTTGACAGTGAAACCATGGGCATTATCGCAGCCGACATCGATGGCGCACCAGCGCGCAACATTATTACATTCCATAGAGCTTTCTACCTGCCCCATTACGACTGAATCAACATCCAATGGATCGATCTTGGAACGTTCCATAGCTGCCTTCATAGTAATGCTGGCAAGATTCTCAGCCGGGACAGTTTTTAAACTACCATAATAAGCACCAACTGCTGTTCTAGCAGCACCTGTAATAACAACCTTTTTCATTTAACTCCCTCCTCTTTCGTCTTCACATAAATCAATTCATTCCGTACGCATTGAATTAATCCGATTCTTTTATACCCCCCTCTACTATAATTTTTAATTTTAGTTGTCTCGCATTATATAAGTTGCAAAGTTCATGCCAAAGTTTGAAGATTGAAGGAAGTTTACGGGAACACCAAAAAGGAAGCCCGTATTCACTGACTTTTTGTGAATACGGGCTCGCAAACAATTTATCCGATATTATATTTTTCATATTTAACTTCTGCATAGTATCTAAAAGTCTACATATCCAGTAGTATTTCTGGTACCATGTATCTGTTTTACTACAAAACTAAGGTTTCGATTTCGTCTTCCGGTACAGCATGGTCCGATGAATTCCCAGCCGCTGTGCAGCTTCTCCTATATGGCCGTTGCATTCCGCCAGAACCTGACTAATATACTCTTCCTCAACCGCTTTCAATGTATCTTTTAGGGTTCCGCTGTATGATTTAGGTGCTATTGGTAAATAAGGAATGTCATTGCTAGGCATCATACGCTTATTAATTAAAGCATCATTCTCAAAGTCCAGGTGGTTGCCGGGTGAGCATACAACCATCCTCTCAACAACGTTTCTTAATTCCCTCACATTCCCTGGCCAACTATAGTCCAGGAGAGCTCGAATGGTTTGTGGGGTAAACTCTTTCTCATAGGAATATTTTCGATTAAACTCCTTTAGGAATTTTTCTGCTAAAACCATAATATCTTCCGGTCGTTCCCGTAATGGTGGCAAATGTATCGGAATTACGTTAAGACGGTAATACAAATCACTTCTAAATAATTTTTCGTCTATCATCCCCTGCAGGTCTCTATTAGTAGCAGCAATTAGCCTGGTATCGGTCTGACAAACGGTGGTACTGCCCAACCTTTGCACTTGCCCTGTTTCTATTACCCGCAGAAGTTTGGACTGCATGGCTAGAGGCAATTCCCCTATTTCATCCAGAAACAGAGTTCCTTTATGGGCGATCTCAAATATTCCTGGTTTTCCTTTGGAGCTTGCTCCGGTAAAAGCTCCTGATACATATCCAAAAAATTCAGACTCCAACAACTCTGAGGGAATAGCCGCGCAGTTAACCGGGATAAATGGTTCTTTCGCCCGCAGGCTGTGGCGATGAATAAACTTGGCCACTATTTCCTTACCGCTGCCAGACTCACCAGATAACATTACGGTGCTATCCGATTTTGCAATCCGGGTACTATTAGCAAGAATATCTATCATTTTTTTACTTTTGGCCTCCACCTGATAAGGGTCTAAATTTTTATAATTTAAATAAGCAGCCGCCCCTTTATATCGATCGGCATTCCTTTTTTGATTATCTAAAGCTTCAAGGTACTTTTGGATTATGTCATGATGTCGTGAATTAACAATAACCATACTAACCTCGTTATTTTCATTAAAAATAGGCGTTCCAGTACACATTATGTTAGCTCCATGCCTATTTTTCATCAGCCCTGTTACCACAGTACGTTTTTCTACTGTTTCCATAGCTATTGACGGACCATATAAGCCACTTTTCACTAAGTCTTTAACGTTTTTCCCTATAAGTTTCTGGGAATCCACATCCAGCAGATTCCCCGTAGAAGGATTACATAAAATGACATTACCCGCCCCGTCAATAACAAATATAGCATCATATGAATTGGCAATAACCTGCTTAAAATCCTCTCTTGAACAAAACTTTTTGTTTGTACTCAGCGTATCGACACATTCATTCTCTGAGATGTGGAAATTAGAAAATTCAGGATACTTTATAAGACTTTGCAAGTCCGGACTATCCATATTCTTCTCCCCCACTCTAGTTAGATTCGATATCGAATTAATTGTTGTTTATTACTCTAAGAAACATACATATAACCACCTTTATTGCTTATTAACATGTATATCTCTACATGGACAAAATAATACACGCAAACAACGTGCCATAAATTTCACAAAGCTACATCTCTCATATTTCGAGTTTTGCCCTAATAATAAAAGGAGCAAGGGGCATGCAACCTCATCCTCAATCTCTTATTAGGAAGTATAAAGGAGAGAAATATTAAATATTTCTCTCCTTTTAATGCTGGTTATATTTTGAAGTTTGTTTAATGAGCGATTTGATGCCCTGGCTGCGTTTGTTTGTTTAAACTTTATCCTGGCCAGTAAAACAACAGAAAGGCTTTTGTGACAGCGTCACCAATTATCAACCAGTATAGTAAATATTCTTTGTTAGTAATGCTCATAATGTCTTCCGGGAGAGTGGTAAGGGCTGCTCCCATACAACCCAATGCCGCCGGGACAGTAATCCAGAATACCGGATGAAAAAAGATACCTCCTACCACTGCCATTAACAAGGCTAACAGAAAATAGACCAACTCAACCAAGGGCGTTTTTCTCGTCCCCAGTGTGATTCCCACTAGAGCTACAGTAGTTAATTTAGGAGGAACAGCCTGAAGATCGCTGCTTATATCACTTATATGATGGTGCATTAGGAGACCAATGGCCAGCAAGGCGTGGATTATTCCGGCAATCAATACTACTGGCTGAAGAGTCCCGGTGAGAACATAAAAGGTGCCTGCTGCGCATGTGAATACAGCGGGAACAGCACAGAGCCATTCTCCAGTAAGGGGATGATAGGCAAGTCTAAAAGGGGCACAGCTGTAAGCAATTGCCGACCAGACGGCAACCGCTAATATTATTAGAAAAGGCGGTCCAACCCGCCACAGAAAATAGAAAGCCTCACTAAATGCGAGCAGTAAGGCAGCTTTACCAATCCACGATAATTCTTCGATACGATACTGTTTATTAAGAATAACTCCTGAGCCCCCGGAGAGTATTCCTGGACTTAGCTGGTCGGTACCGGATAACCAATCCTCCCGGTCATTAAAAGCGTGTGAAACCACCCCGTGAACCAGAATTATCAGCAGGATAATCAGACCGTAATCCATCCAGCGGATTCTGTTATTAACAGCATAGGAAAAGCCTAATCCCACAAGGCTGGAGGAGATGCCCCACGATAATACAGGAAAAACTCGAATGAGGGTATAGAGATCCGTAAGTCTTTGAGGGAATGTTCGAACTACAATTTCTGTCATAGAATATCTTCTCCAATTTATTAATATCTCGATGGCTTTATGAGTATCTTGGAGAGATATTATTATTATTATACTAACCGCAGAAATAATTTGGTCTATTTAGATTTCTAAGGTATCGATGGTTATTACTTCTTCTTAGACTTGTTCGATGCAGCAGCATCCTGCAATTTTGGGAAACCTAACATAAAAGGTAGTACCGGCCGAACTAGTATCTATGCTGATCTTAGCATTGTGCCGCCCGGCTATTCTATAGCATACGGCCAGACCCAATCCTGTCCCTGTTTCTTTAGTGGTAAAAAAGGGGGTTCCCAGCTTATCCAATAATGCCTGATCTATCCCATGACCTTGATCCTGAACCGCTAGTACCACTTTTCCCTTTTCTACATATGTTCTAATAGTTATACTACCTGACAAAGACATAGCTTCCAGGCCATTACAAACCAGATTAAGTATCAGCTGCCGCATCTCTTTCTCATCAATCAACAGTTCAGGCAGATCATTTAATTCTACCTTTATATACTGATCCTTAATCATAGCATTAGCCTGAGCCAGCGGTAATAATTTATTAATTACTGTATTTAAGTTTCCCGGTTTAAGTTCCACCATCTTGTTATTAGCCAGAGAAAGGAACTCGGTTATTATTGAATTGGCCGTATCAAGCTCTTCAATCATTAAATCAAAATAATCAATCTCCTGAATGTAATCTTTATTTTCCCTTAGAATCTGCAGATAACCGCGTACGGTGGTCATCGGATTTCTGATTTCATGACCGATACTGGCTGCCATTTCTCCCACCAGATTAAGCCTGTCAAGCCGGGTCATTTCTATTTCTAATTTTTTGTTTTCAGTTATATCTTTAACAATATTGAGCAGACATGGTTCACCATTAATATCAAGTCTTTCTGCAGAATATAATCCCAAACGCTGCTCTCCAGATTTCGTACGAAAAAGAATTTCCAGGTTACTAACCGATTCGTTTTGTTTAATCTTATTTTTAACCTGGCAACCGTCAGCACGGTTCACCCACAATCCAAGCTGAATTATCGTTCGACCTATCAGCTCTTCTGGACTATAACCAGTTGTAAAGCAATAGGTATCATTAATATCAATTAATCGTCCTTCCTCAAGGCTGGTAATACACATCGGATATGGACTGGATTTAAAAGCTTTGGAGAAACGTTCCTCTGATAAACGTAATTTTTCTTGCATTCTTTTGCGTTCAGTGATGTCTTTAGATACACACAGAAGATGCTCTTCACCGTCTATATCAATTATCTCTCCTGAAATGAGAAAAATCCGAACTTCTCCAGATTTGATACGTAGGTGACCTTCAAAATTCCGAGTGTTTCCCTGCTCTTTAATTTGCTGCAGCATCATGTCCCGCTCTGAAGGAAAAGCCCACAGGCCTATCTCTTCAATAGTATGTCCTATAACCTCATGTAGTTCATAACCGATCAATTTCATATAAGCATCATTTATTTTAACGTAACGCCCCTCTTTTAGAGTAGAGATTGTAATTACATCTGGACAAAATCGAAAAACCTTAGAAACTTGAATTTGTGATAGGCTTAAAGCTTGTTCAGTTTTAATATGACCTTCAATCTCTTGATTAAGGTCCTGCTTGGTTCTCTCTAATTGTTCGGTACGTTCTTCAACCAATTCACTGAGGTGCTGCTGGAATGCTTTAAGATCGTTCTCCATTTTAGTCCTAGTAGTAATATCCTCAAATACCGCAATTGCTCCTGTAACAATTCCTTTATCCCCGTAAATCGGTTTAGCGTTCCACAGAGATGTCTTACGGGTCCCATCTTCCCAAATAAATTCAAGTTCATCTCCTGTAATAACCTCTCCATACCAGGCGGCACGCTGTACAGGCATTTCCTCCGGGGATAATTTTTTGCCGTGGCGTAATATTTTGAACGGTATTGGGTTATCTGCTGAGAATGATAATATATGCCATTCAGGTATCCGCAGGAATTTGGCTGCAATAGGATTATGCCTGATTTTACAACATGAGATATCGGAAGCAATAGAAATACCTATGGGCAGCAAACTCAGAAGAGCATTTATTTGATTATGTTCTAAACTAATATTGCTCATCAATAACTCAATATTTAAGTCTGTATCCTTTTCTTTTTCCATTTTAGCCTCCTTATGGCATAATCTGTCACCTTTATAATAATAGCTAATTCTTACTGTCTCATGTTGTCGAAAGGTTGCATGTCAGTCATTTTTTACTATTTCAGCCCGAATTCGATAAGACATAACTTCTTTAATAAATAAAAAAATAAAAACCACCATAGTTGGCGGCTTGTTATTCTGGCAGAAATACCAGATTTTTTAAAACTCAATTGTCGCATCATCTGTAAAGTTCACCTGGGACATTTCTTTAATATCTTTTATTAGTCTGAAAAGTGCAGCATCCTTTTTTTTAGCCTCGATCATAACGTCAAAGTCTTTATTTAGTTTTTTAGCTTTTTCAAGAAATTCCAGGAAAAATCCTATATCTATATTATCAGCATGACTTCGAAAGTTTTTAGCATCTTTGGGACTGGAAACGTGAATTTTAGGCGGCAGGGTTTCGTTTTTCCAGGTATCGAAAATGGCTGGCAGATATTTATTTAAATCTTCGTTATTGTTGTTGCACCAGTGATGATGTATATCTAATACCATAGGAATACCTAAATGTTGACAGATGCTGAGTACATCTCTGGTTGTATAGATTTTATCATCATTTTCAAGTATTATTCTATTCTTAAGATGGGTTGGAAGTTGATTATAATTCGATATGAATTTCCGGATGGAGTTCTCCTTATTAGCATAGCAGCCTCCCACATGCATAACCAGTTTTGCAGATGAATCCAGTCCCATACGTTCGAATACCTGGTGATGGTATTCTAAATCCTTAATAGATGCGGCAAGAACTTCTTCTTTAGGTGAGTTGATCAAAGTGTAATGGCCTGGATGGGCACTAATCCTAAAATTATTTTCCTTGGCGTAAAGACCCAAGGACTCTAGTTCTTTTCCGACCAGCATTAACCAATCCCAGTCTTGCGCGATTGGGTGGGTTGCCAGCGGTATTATTTTGGAAGTTATACGAAATACTTTTATATGGTGAGCTTGATTATGAAAAAAGAGTCTTTGGGTATTCTTAATATTAGTTTTCGCTAGAGATGTCAGCTTATAAATCTTGGCTTCCCCGGTTGGTATTTTGCTTAAATTAGCTGCAGTGATTGTCTTCGACGGCGAACAATCTTCCAGAATGGTTGACATTGCTACATAACCAAATCTAATTCTCAAAGTATCACCCTGGTTATTCTGTCTCAATAAAGACGATTCGTTGTCTTTAGTATAACTGCTGAGACAGGAAGCTATACTGTTTTTCCCGTTTGGCTGTTGGCCTCACTTTCGAGCAGTTTCTTAAGCTTATTAATTAAAGGTTTCATCATATCAGGCATAGCACATCCTTCACATGTCATCATCAGACATGACTCCATCTTAGCCAATGTGCTCTTAATTTCCTGTTCGTTCATCGCCATCTCCCCTTAATACATGTCTATTACTTATATGCCCCTTTTATCCCCCGCAAGTGGGGACGGTTCTTGCTTGCATTATTTACTAATAATCCTGCTTATTTGAGACTCGCTTATACCCCCGAACAGATCGCCCAGCTCTTTCAAACTGATAGATGAATGCTTCCTTATTTCCTTGATTAGTTTATTTCGAAGCTGTTTGTCTTTCAACATTTCTTCGACAGCCATGTTTTCTTGCTTCAAAATTGTTTGTATCCTGGCTTTTGCCTCTATAATACCCTCGATATATGCATGGTTCTCTTGTTCCCATCCCTGCAATTCTTCTTCTATATCTAGAAAGTTTTTGTTTGTTTCATTGCAACTAAACTGGCTATATTCGGTTACTGCCTGCTTGCGATTCTCTGAAAAGCAAGTTAATATCTTGCTGGTATTTAATAGTCCATAGGTATCATTTATTTCCCCCATATAATTGCTATAACTGCTCCACTTATATTCATTCGGATTTTTGACTATACCAGCTTTAATGGGATTGTTATGGATATAGCGGCTTACCTCCAGAAAGTAACTGTCGTCCTCAATTAATTCGCTTCTAAATCGGTCTTGAAATAGATGCCCGCTCCTATGATAAGTACGATTAAAATAGGCTACATAGCTAACATTAATGCTCTTCATCAGCCTTGATATATCATTACCATTGTCATTTACAAGTAAGTGAACATGATTGTCCATTAAACAATAAGAATAGACCAGGAAATCGTATTTTTCCCTAGCGCGCGCAAGAGTTTCCAAAAACCTGGTCTTATCGTTATCTACTATAAATATCTTCTTTCTTTCGTTACCACGCTGTATTATATGATAATTGGAAAACTCGCCTTTTTTTCTTTGAACTCTTGGCATCGAAGATATCATCCTTTTTTTGGTTAATAATACCATTTGATATTATTCAGGGCAATAACCATCCTAACATAATGCAAGCAAGAACCGTCCCCACTTGCAGTCCCCACTTGCAGTCCCCACTTGCACCCACTTGCACGCCAGTGTCTTTATATGACCAAACTGATTTCGCTGCCGCAGACGTTCTTTTTAACTACTAGCTGCTTATCGATGTGCTCTTTGAGCTCGCTTACATGAGAAATTATCCCCACCATTCGGTTGCCGCTCGTCAAATCACCGAGAACTGCAATGGCCTGACTCAGCGATTCAGAGTCCAGGGCACCAAAGCCTTCGTCCACAAATATGGTATCAAGCTGAATACCCCCTGCGTAGCTCTGGATCATATCCGATAACCCTAAAGCCATGCTAAGAGAAGCTTTGAAAGATTCGCCCCCGGACAGGGTTTTAACACTACGGCTTTTGCCGGTGTAATTATCTATGACGTCAAGTTCCAACCCAGTCTGACTCCTTAAGTTACCTGGATCCACTTTACGGACAAGTTCAAACCGGCCTTGAGTCATGTAAGAGAATCTCTTATTTGCCTCTGCTATAATTTGGTTGAAGTACGTTGCCTGGACGAATTGCTCAAACGCGAGCTTTTGTTTGCCGCTTAGATCACCGTTTGCGGTATCTGAAAGGTTTCTCATACAAAGATATTTTTCTTCAATTGCTTTCATTTCACTTTGTTTAGATTCAATAGTATTTTGGAGACGCTTATTTGTATCCAACCGACTATAAACTGCAAGACGCTTCTCTTCTGATTTGTTTTTCTCTCCCACTAGATCTATTTTCTTTTTCTGATTGGCAGCAATATCTACATATTCGGTATCTTTTGTTTCTTCACTAAGAGTTAATATATCGGCTCTAGTTTCCTTTAATTGGTCATAATAGTAATCAACATCGTATTTTAATACCTTTATTTCTTCCTCGTTCATCAGCAGCCTTTTGAAATGCTCTTGGTCAGCAAAATCTCGTTCACGCAAAACGGTTGTGAATTTATTTTGTACAGTTCTTAAATCTGTTTTCGCTGTTTCAAGCCTGCCGGAAAGATCTAAAAGTACCGCGTTAGCACTTGATATATCACTTTTGCAATCGATGAACTTTTTTTCAGCAGATGCTAAAGCAGACTTCATAATCGATAATTTTTTACGTTTCAGTTCGATATCGGCTTCGGCTTCTTCTCTACCAGCGAAGGCAAGCTTGCTCTTAATGTTCGTAATCTGAGCAGCAAAGCTCCCCTGGGTGATCCTTAAATTACCCGCTTCATTTTCTAAATCTAATATTTTATCTGCCATTTGCTTTATGACAGGTTCAATCTCAGCTATTTTTTTCTCACATTCTTTTTTACGATTGATTTTTGCATCTAGATCACCCAGTGTTTCTGAGCATTTCTCCATATTAGCCTTGGCCTTTTCGGTTTCAGTACCCAATAGGATAGGTATATCTGCAAAAACAGTACTTCCCAACAATGGCTGGGCCAAGGTAATAAACGCCTCTTTTGCTGTTTCCAGCTTAACTTTGATGGTGTTTGCATTTTCACTACACTGTTGAGCCTTCTCTCGGGCATTGTCGGCATCCTCTTTAGCTTGCTTCAATTCCATCTCTGTAGGAGCATCAACAGCCATAACTGCCAAGTCAGGATGAATTGTTGAACCACATACCGGGCAGGGCTGACCTTCTAATAGCTTGGATGCCATAATGCCTGCCTGTTCATCCAGAAAGGCTTTTTCCAGTTTTTCATATTCCGATGTTTTGGCAGTGCTCTCTGACTGAGCTTTTATATACTTTGATTGTGCAGATGCTAATGCCACATTATCCTTTTCTAAAAGTAGTAAATCTCTCTTAAGCTGCACCAGCTTGGCAACCAAATTTTTGGCGTCTTCTTCTTGCTTTTTGGCACGTTCGGCTTCCACACCAACATCTATTAAATCTATGAGTTCTTTTTTGAGTTTTTCTTTCTCATTTTCCAGCTTTTCTTTTTGGCTCTGTTTCAACTTAATTGCCACAATTATTTTTTCTAAGCTTTTTGCAGTTATATCTGTATTCTTCTGCAATTCTTCTAGTTCCTCGTAAACTAATAATCCATGCTCAGCAGACGTTATTTCCCCTGAAATGGCTTCCCGCTCCGGATCTTTATTTTTTTCAGCTTGATACAACTCATCCAATTTTTCTAATTCTGGAGCTTTAGCACATAAAGTTGCATTTTGATGTTCAATTCCATCTTTTAGTTCTGCGTATAATTTCTTAGCCCTCTCTATTTCGTCTGCTATTGGTTTTACATGAAATAGGGCACTTTGTGCAGATATTAGCTTGCTGCTCTTGTCTTCATATTCTTTTTGGCGCTCTTCTAGTGCACTCAACCTTTCTTGGGACTTAGCCAGCTTATCCAGCCTGGTATTGTTGCTTGCGGCGGTCGCAATTTCCGCGGTTAGCTTAGCAATTCTGTCTTGAAGATTTTCTCCAGCTAGTTTTTCGTCTGCTTCGGCTTTAGTATCTTCTTCAATTAAAACGCCTAAACAGGCCAGTAATTTCTCTAATGAATGTATGTTGTTGGACTTTTTTATATCTTTCAATTCCAAATATGCTGAATGACCTTCATTACATGAAACTTCACCTGCATACTGCAATACGCTTTTTCGCAGATCTTCATACTGTCCTTTTAGGCTGTTAGCTTGGTTCTTTAGCTCATTTTGAAATTGCTGATAAATGCTCGTATTGAAGATTTTACGGAATATTTTTCCACGTTCGTCGGTACTTGCAAGCAGTAACTTTAAAAAATCTCCCTGGGCGATCATTGCAATTTGCGAAAATTGATTTTTATCAATGCCTATAAGCTCCTTTATAGCCTCGGCAACAGCAGTACTTCCGGTTTTTACTGAACCATCTGGCCATGTTAAAGTTGCATTAGCGTTTTCAGTTGTAGTACCTTCTCCGCTTTTTTTGGCCCGTTCATATTTGGGGTTGCGCTCCACTTTATAAAGTCTATCGCGATACAGAAATTCCAGTTCTACAAAAGTCTTTACATCTGGGGCCGCAAAGTCGCTGCGCAGCATAGAACTATCACGGTTCGTTCCACTAGCTTCCCCATAAAGGGCAAATGTAATTGCATCGAAAATCGTTGTCTTACCGGCACCGGTATCTCCCGTAATAAGATATAATCCACTATCCCCAAAGTCAGCGAGAGACACTTCTACCTTGCCTGCATAGGGGCCAAAGGCACACATGGTAAGCTTGACTGGTTTCATGATTAATTCCCTCCCAGCATCTCAAGCATTTCAACAGCAATAGTTAATTTTTCATCATCCATTTCCACATTGTTCTGAAGTAAATAGAATTCCTTAAAGAGTTGTACATGTGTTTTCTGGGCTACGTCTACTGCTCCCGTGTTTGCATTGATTGATTTAATCCGTTTGTTATCGTAATCCAGTCGCATTACATTTGGATAAACCGTATGAAGCTTACCGATAGCATCCATAATATCCTCTTCATTGGTCAACGTTATGTGCATATAGTCATCTGTATTAGTTCCCACATAGGTCTCAGGCGATAGCAATCTTTCGATTGGCCCTTTGATTTCGCGCATATCTCTTAAAGGCACCAGGGAAATTGTATCTATTTTTATTTCTCCCTTTTTACCAAACTCTACCACGGTTACCGACTTATTATGTTTGGCCTCTGAAAACGAATATTTCATCGGGGAACCTGCATAGCGCACAGTATCCCTTTCTATAAATTGCGGACCATGCAGGTGGCCCAGGGCTACGTAGTCAAAGCAATCAAATACTGTAACATCAATGTTATCAATTCCGCCAACCGATATGCTTTCTGATTCGCATCTTTCCGGTTCAATGCCAGTACCGGTAATAAACTGGTGTGCTACCAGAACATTTCGCTTAGAATTATCTACAGTAATATTATTTATAACGGTCCTGATGGCTTCCTCAAAGCTGTCAACAGCTTCATCAGGGTAGAATCTGCGAACATGGGCTGGCTTAATAAAAGGCAGCATATAGATATTTAATTCACCAATTTCGTCCTCTAGTACTATTGGAGTCATTGTTCCATCGAATACCCGGGACATATGGATACGTTGTCCTGCCATAATTCTAGCGCCAAAGGCGATCCTTTCAGGAGAGTCATGATTTCCGCTGATGACAAAACAAGGCATACTACGCTGGGCAATAAGAGTCAGGAATTCGTCAAATAATTCCACTGTCTCCGCTGCAGGCATTGACTTATCGTAAACATCTCCTGCAATGATAATTCCGTCTGGCTTAATTTCGTCAGCAATTTGCACTATTTGGTGTAATATGTGTCTTTGATCTTCCATCAAATTGAATTCGTTTACGCGTTTGCCAATATGCAGATCAGATAAATGCATTAATTTCATATGTATTTCTCCTTAATATTTAAGCTCGGAGGTTTTATCCATATAAAGTGGTATTTTATAATAGCCACATTCTACCGCTTCATCGCAGTCGAAGAGGTAGAGGTAACTTTCCTTTACCTGTTGACCCTGAATTTTTTCCAAAGCTGTTTTGTAGAGTTCTACCTGAATGCGGTATTTCTCAATAAGCTCGTCCCGGTTGTTCGGGGTAATCCGGTCAGTCTTATAATCAATCAGAACCAGTTCCTCACCTTCCCGGAAATAAAGGTCAATAACTCCCTGCAGCAGGAGTTCTTCGCTGCTGTTATCCAAACCTGCAAAAATCGTGGCAGCTTTACAGATAAGGTTAAAGGGAACCTCACGATATACCTTGGGGGCCCGTAGAACCCGCTGCCCAAGATCAGACCAGAAATATTTCAATACTCTGGTTATATCTACAGCCGCTGCTTCTTCCTTCCGGAGAAGTTCTTTCTTCACCATTTCTTCTATCTGCTCAGCAATTTCCGCTTCTGAACTAACCCTGCCAAAATCCAAGTGCTGCATTACAAAGTGCATGATGGTTCCCTTAGCAGGGCCTGTTATTGCCCTTGTTCCTTTTTCAACGGTGTCAGTTTCCATGAACCGAGGCTGCCTGGTCATTGATGTCGTATTCATACCCAGGCTGTCCAAATCTCGTGCCTGCAAGTTCTTAATCTGACTGACCGACAATTTGGAGGGGATCTTAACCGCCTCCGCGAAAGGGTATTGCCAGTTCAATCTCTGCCATATTATTTCCCGCTCCGGGGAATGGCCGGAAAGTTGATATTCCTGCAGTATCTCCATAAAATTAAGGTTTTCCTGCTCTTGCTGCTCTCTTAAACTCGTATCGGAACGGCTGATAATTTTAACCAGCCAGTGATAATCAAATGTCTGTATAGCTTCACCATTAAGGTATAGTTCAGTCAGTTCCCTAAGTTTTGCTCCATCGGGGTGGCGCATTACAATCGGACCAATCCAATCCAGATGACATGTACCCCGAGCTAACTGGAAAGGACTTACAGCTTTGCTCCATTTCTGAACCCGGCGGGAAAGATCACGCAGGGAGCCTATCAGGATCAGCTTATCCCGGGGACGGGTACAGGCCACATAAAGAATGCGCATTTCTTCAGCCAGATTTTCTATTTTAATCAAGTTTTTCAAGGCTATACGAGCTATAGTATCCCGGGTAATTCGCAGCTCAGGATTCACGTAACAGGGCCCAATCCCCAGGTCCTTGTGGAACAGCACTGGAGCTCTGGTGTCGGTATTGTTGAACCCCCTGCCCAAACCTGCAGCAATTACCACCGGAAACTCGAGGCCTTTACTTTTATGAATGCTCATGATACGAACCACATTTTCGTTTTCACCCAGAATCTTAGCCATTCCCATATCACCGCTGCCCGCCTGAAGTTTATCAACAAACTTGATGAAATGGAACAGCCCCTTCAGAGAAGTAGCCTGAAACTGCTTGGCTCGGTCCAGGAGAATTCTAAGATTAGCCTGGCGCTGCAGGCCCCCCGGCATTGCGCCCACATAGTAGTAGTAGCCGGTTTCAAGAAGCAGCTGCCATATAAACTCGTCCATATTGGTATAGCGGGCTTTTTCTTTCCAGGAATCTAATTTGTCTATAAATTCTTGCAGCCTGGACTGCAGAGCGTCTTCATTATTTCCCAGGTAATCCTGTATTGCTTCATAGTAGGTGGCCGCGTGACTGCCTACCCGGACAGCTATCAAGTCATCAACGGTAAACTTGCCAATAGGTGAACGCAAGACACTTAAAAGAGGAATATCCTGCCTTTTATTGTCTATCAGTTTAAGAAGATTCATGAAGATGTTGATTTCCAGGGTCTGAAAATAACCTCTGTCTACATCGGCATAGACCGGTATGCCTTCTGAAACAAAGGTTTCAAAAAATACATCGGCTTGCTGCCGGGTGGCTCGCATAAGCACCACCATATCCCTATATTCCAGAGGACGATAACATCCCTGCTTTGAGTCATAGAAAGACTGCCCGTACAATTCGCTTATGCGGGCCGCTGCAATTCGAGCCTCAACTTCTATATCGCTCGCTTCTTCCTCCTCTTCCTCAGTCTCATCTTTTAGTACGAGGGAGTTTGAGTTTTTATCTATCAAAAAAAGTTCAAGGGCTGGTTCTGAAAGCTCTTCCTTCATATCTGCGGGACATTCTAAGCCTGGATATAAATATACTTTCTCATCATACTCAATATCGCCGAAATCCCGGGACATTATCTGACTAAAAATGTCATTTACCCCATGAATTATTTCTGCCCGGCTCCGAAAGTTAGTGCTTAAATCTATACGCAGATCAGGTGAGCCGTTAGAATTTTGGAACGCCTCATATTTTTCTAGAAAAAGTGACGGGTCAGCCAGTCGAAAGCGATAAATACTCTGCTTAACATCCCCTACCAGAAACAGATTATCTTCTCTTTTAATAAAATTTAATATAGTTTCCTGAACCAGGTTACTGTCCTGGTACTCATCTACAAAAATGTACTGGTATTTGCGGCGGTATTCGCCGGCTGCTTCCCGATCATTTAAAATATCCAGTGCATAATGTTCCAAGTCATTAAAGTCAACTATTCCCTTATCGGCTTTCCTTTCCAGATAGCCGGCTGTAAATGCTTTAACTAATTCATACAGATATTCAATGCTGGGATGCAGCTCGTTCAAGTCCCGGCGGAATTGTTCTGGATTTTGGAATAACATAGCTGACTGAATTTCTTTTATTATTTTTTTCCCCTGATCGCGAAGTCCCTTGACTTCTTCCTGCAGTATAGGGCTGGTGTCTTTGCTGGTCCTCGGCAAACGGGAATACTGCACCTGACTTAACTGTTCGTAAAATGCGAAGAGTCCATCCTCGAGAGATTGTATGAGCCTTCCCACCGTTTCCAGGTCCTTGGTGAGCGCTGTCTGGTAAGCAGCAGGCCCGTCAGGATAATCCGTAATTTTCAGAGCTTCACAGAATATATCCCTTACCCCGGACAGCTCAATCTGCAGCTGCTGTGTGAGGCTCTGTATCCACGGACAGCGGATAAATTCCTCTGCTTCCAGCTTAAAGTCCCCTGCTCTAGCCTGCAGCCAGGATAAAGGCTCCGGTTTACTCTGTATGAAATTATAAGTACGCAATATTAGGTCATGCAGAGGGGTGTCATCTTTTCCTCCTCCGAACATTTCTACCAGCTTGATAAATTCAGAGGCGTTCTTTTCATATTCATTCTCTAAAAGCTCTTCCAGTGCTTCCAGCCTCATGATGGCTGTTTCGGTGGTATCCCCGATTCGAAAATTAGGATCAATATCGATTAAATGAAAGTATCTTTTAACCACATCCATACAAAAGGCATGCAAGGTACTAATAGATGCTCTGTTAAGCAGATTTATCTGGGATCTCAGATATTCATCGTTTTCACAATCCTTTTCCAGTTCCGTAAGCAGAGCCGAGCTGATTCTTTCCCGCATTTCTCCTGCTGCTGCCTGGGTAAAGGTTACTATTAACATTCTATCAATATCTACTTTATCATTCACAATCAATTGGATAATGCGCTCAACCAGCACCGCCGTCTTTCCAGAACCAGCGGCAGCCGCTACCAGGAGGTTATTATTCCGGTCCTGAATGGCATCATTCTGTTCTTTAGTCCACTCTCGCAATGGAAAGTACCTCCTTCTGGATTCTGGTGACTACTTCTTCATTCTTCAAAGGTCTGGTATTTCTATAATTATTGTCATCAAGCTGTCTGTCAAACTGGCAGATAGAGCGATAAGAACAAAATGTACACGCCGTATGCTGTCCATTTTTAACCGGTTCAATTTTAATCTTGCCGTTCATAATCTCACTGCCAATTTTGGCCAGTAAGCCTTCAACATGCTTAATAAGAGCGCCCAGATCATCCTCAAGCAGGATTGAGGAGCTTTTGGTAAAACCTCCGTCAATAGTTAAAGCCACTGGAATAATATCAGAACTCCCGTCTATGCTGCTATCCAATTGGTGAACCAATTGGGTGTCCTCTAAAACCAAACCCTTCATTTTGAGCTTTTTGGCAATCTCTTTCTCAATGTTTTCAATTATTCCGGATTCATTATTAATAAGCGGATCATCTATTTTGAAGTAAAATACCCCTGCAGGCTTCAATTTCCCCCGCTTTAACTGATTATCGCTGGCCAGAACAGCCTGCAGATAAATCATCAGCTGCAGAGATAATCCGTAATATACATCCGATAATTTGAAGTCCTGATTACCAGACTTATAATCAATTATCTTAACATAAGTTCCGTCTTCACTTTCCA
>Ga0074193_1000581_pt1 | contig 58267 bp, 47 predicted proteins | sample EPASupsiteHSE605_FD_64523 | JGI IMG/M metagenome (GOLD analysis project Ga0074193, IMG submission 64523) | Bioremediated contaminated groundwater from EPA Superfund site, New Mexico - Sample HSE6-05 | ecosystem: Environmental > Aquatic > Deep subsurface > Groundwater > Contaminated ...
GATAAACCAAGGCAGAAAGTAGGTTTCAAAATCAGCGGAAATCCGCCCAATCCGCGTCATCCGCGTTCTATTGCAGTTCAGGTTTGCTCGTGGATTGTAAAGACTCAAGTCGTAAGGGACTAAAAACGGCACTTCCGCCACAGAGACACAGAGACACAGAGACACGGAGGGAATCACAGAGAAAAACCGATAAAAGGCGATCACCAAACAGGTGAAATGCAAAAAATATCTTTAAAAGTGAAACTCCCTGTATTTATTGAATTAATAAATCTCTGTGTCTCTGTGACTCTGTGGCAAATGCTTTTTCTGGGGTAAACTGTTTGACAAGTCACTTCCGGTTTTGCATAGTCGAAATCTAATGCGATAATGTACGTCATGAGGGGTGTTATGAAGATAGGTAAAGATGCGGTAGTAAAACTGCTGCGCAGTCATGCCGGGGTTCCCTTGGAGTTCAGGGAACTCATGCAGGCTTTCGGCATAAACAAGGCGCAAAGACCCCAATTCAAGGAGATCATCGACGGCTTCGTCGAAGATGGCGTGCTGGTGAGGCTGAAAGGGCGACTCTATGTCCTGCCGACGGAAACGGCCGGGATTGTCGGGAAACTCACGGTCCACCGCGACGGCTACGGTTTCGTTATCCCGGAAGCCGGCAAGGAAGACATCTTCATACCGGCCCGATATCTGCGGGAAAACATGCATGGCGACAGGGTGGAGGTGCGGATCGTAGCCAAAAAACGGGACGGCAAGCAGGAGGGTCGTATCGTAAAAACCGTCGAGCGCGGTTTCACTAAAATTGTCGGACGGTTTGAGTCGGCGAGAGAGTTCGGCCGGGTGATACCGGACGAGGTGCGGATAAACCGGGATATCCTGGTTCCGATAAAGGCTTCCGGAAAGGCGCAAAACGGTCAGGTGGTAGTTGCGGAGATAACTTCCTATCCGGTTGCCGGAAAAGGCTTGGAAGGGAGGATCGTCGAGGTGCTCGGCTGGCCGGATGAGCCGGAAGTCGAGGTGCAGACGATCATCAGGAAGTACGATCTTCCCTATATTTTCCCCGCCGAGGCCCTGTCCTGCGCCCGCGCCGTATCACAATCGGTGACCGCTGCCGACCTCGAAGGGAGAACCGACCTGCGCGGGCGACCGACCGTCACCATTGACGGGGAAACGGCCAGGGATTTCGACGATGCGGTTTCGGTGAAAAGGGAGGGCAAAGGCAATATCCGGCTCTGGGTTTCCATTGCGGACGTTTCCCACTACGTGAAGCCCGGTTCTCCAATCGATCGGGAGGCGTACCTGCGCGGCACGTCGGTCTATTTCCCCGACCGCTGCATACCGATGCTGCCGGAAGAGCTCTCAAACGGCATCTGTTCGTTAAACCCGACGGTGGACAGGCTGACGGTGACGGCGGAGATGCTTTTCGGTCCGTCCGGCGAGATGCTCCAGGCCTCGTTTTATCCGAGCGTGATAAAAAGCGCCGCCCGACTTACCTACACCATCGTCAAAAATATCCTGGTGGAGAAGGACCAGAAGCTCTGTGAAGAGTACGAGGACCTTGTTGCCGATCTCAAGGTGATGGAAGAGCTGGCCCTGTGTCTCATGGCCAAGCGGAAGAAGCGCGGGAGCATCGATTTCGACCTGCCCGAACCGGAGATATTGCTCGACATGCAGGGGGGGACCCTGGCCATTGTCCGCGCCGAACGCAACCTGGCCCACAAGATCATCGAGGAGTTCATGCTTGCCGCCAACGAGGCCGTTGCCTCGCACATCGAAGAGCTCCACATCCCGTCCCTCTACCGGGTTCATGAGACTCCGGACTTTGCCAAGCTGCAGGACTTCAGAGAGTTTGTCTTCAATTTCGGCTATGAGCTGCGCCTCAAGGAGGAGAGTGTGGAGCCGGGTGAGTTCCAGCGGCTCCTCGATCAGGCGGAGGGAAAACCGGAAGAGCGGATGATCAACGAGGTGCTGCTCCGCTGCATGAAGCAGGCCCGCTATTCTGCGGAAAACCTCGGCCACTTCGGCCTTGCCGCAGCCTCGTACACCCATTTCACCTCGCCGATCCGCCGCTATCCCGACCTGGTGGTCCACCGGATACTGAAGAGGCTCATCGGGAAAAAATTCAGCGATAAGGAGAAGGAGCAACTTGCCGGGACGCTGCCGGAGACCGCTGTCCACACGAGCAAGCGCGAGCGGGTGGCCATGGAGGCTGAGCGGGAAATCGTCGAACTGAAGAAGATGCAGTACATGCGGGACAAGATCGGCGAGGAGTTCGACGGCATTATTACCGGCGTTGCAGCCTTCGGCTTTTTCGTCGAGCTGGTGGAGCTGTTCATCGAAGGGATGGTTCATATCTCGACGCTGAAACAGGATTTCTACCAGTACGTGGAGAAACAGCACTCCCTGATCGGCGAGCAGAGCCGGACGGTTTTCAGGATCGGCGACCGGGTGCGGGTCAGGGTGGCTGCCGTCAGCCTGGAAAAGAAACAGATAGAATTCGTCCTTGCAGGGCTGAAAGAAACCGGTGCATTTAAGACGGAGAGCTATGCAGGCGAGGCGTTTCCGAAGATCCCCGTCAAGGGGAAGTGGCCGACTGCCGGTAAGGGGGGCAAGAAAACGGGGAGCACGAGCGGCGGTGACAAAGGGCGGAAGGTGACACGGGGCAAATCGGAACGAAAACGGAGATAATGTTTTTGGTATGGATTGATTTACCCAGAGTCACTTATGACTTCACTCTTTACGATATTTGCGCAAAACGGGTGGGAATAAATCAAAACCAAAACCGTTTCACGCGGATAACTTCGGATAAAATCTGATAAAAATCTGATAAAAATCTGATTTACCGGTTGAAGGGTTTGATCCGCCTTTATCCGAATTTAATCGGATTTGATCCGCGTGCTATGGTTTCCTTTGTGTTCTTTTTTTTATGATTATTGGTGAGGGGAAACGTGACGGAAGAAACCGTACAGATCGGAAAAGACGCGCAGACTACCTGGAAAACTGCGCCCACCTGGATTTTTGTCGAGATAATGCTCGCCATTTTCATAGTGGAAAGTCTTGACATGGTGTTATTGCACTATGCATTCCCGTCTCTCTCCATATTTGCCAAGGTTGTGCTGGACGGTCTCATACTGCTGGTGTTCCTGTCTCCTGCCCTTTACCTGTTGATCTTGAAGCCGTTTTTCCGACAAAATAAAGAGCGCAAGCGGTATGAGGCGGATCTTGCAGATGCATTCGCAGAGTTGCACGATCGCAATCGTTTCATCGAATCGATTCTGACCCATATTCAAAGCGGGATTATTGTCACCGATCCGCACATGCGCATCAATCTGGCGAATGATTACGTGTCGCATTTCTTCGGCAAGAACAACCCGGAACTGATCGGCGCAGAACTTGCGGATGTCTGCCCCGGGATCTTCGCTTCCATATGTGCAGGGATCGATGCTGCGGAAGTGGCCGTGAACTCCTCATCGAATTATCTGATCGTCGGATTCAAACGGGTTGACCTGAAACGGGCCGATGGGACTCTTGCCGGGCATATCGTCACCTTTGTCGATATTTCGGAAATCATCAAGTTCCGCAACGAAATGAGAAACAAGGAGCGTCTTGCCACCATGGGGGAGGTTGTCGCCAGGGTTGCCCACGAGATGCGTAATCCGCTTTTCGGCATAACAGCCGCGGCGCAGATACTGGCGATGGAGCTGAAGCTGACCGCGCCGCAAAAGGAACTGATGAATTCCCTGTTCACCGAAGCAAGACGCATGAATCACCTGGTGGAAGAACTGCTTGATTGTTCCAAGGAAATGATTTTGAAGAAGACCCCCTTTGACCTCGTCAAGGCACTCAATGAATCCCTCAGTTTTAACGAGGTCTTCATCATCGAGAAGAAACTCAATCTGCAAAAGAGGTTGCCCGATGGCGAACTGACGGTTGTTGCCGACCCTGAAAGGGTCCGGCAGGTGATGGTGAACATCCTGAAAAACGCCGTGGATGCTACAGCGCCGGGTGGGACTATTGCAGTCGGGCTGGTGAAAACGAGCGATGATGTTTCCATACACGTGATCGATTCCGGTCCGGGAATAGCCGACGATGTCATGGAAAAGATATTCGATGTCTTTTATACGACCAAGAAGCACGGCACCGGCCTGGGGCTTTCCATAAGCAGAAAGATAGCCGATGCCCACGGCGGCGCTTTGACGGCGAGTAACAACCCGGGAGGCGGGGCGACATTTACCTTCACCTTACCGGTAGGTGCAGCAGCATGAGGGCGCTGGTAATCGATGACGAAAACAGCATTCGCCTTGCCTTGACCCATTTTCTTTCCGGTCGCGGTTATGAGGTTTTTCAGGCAGGGACGGGAGCGGAAGGGCTTGCCGTAGCGCAATCGGCCTTGCCGGACATAGTGTTTCTGGACCAGCGGCTCCCCGATATGGAGGGTGAAACGCTCCTGCACCCCCTGACCGCCCCGGAAATCGGCTCCAGCGTCATAATGATGACCGCTTACGTGGAGCTTGACAGGGCCGTTCAGGCCATGAAAAACGGTGCAGCGTATTATTTCCCCAAACCACTCGATCTGGATCAGGTCGTCGACATTCTTGCGAGTATGGAAGAACGGCTGAAACTGAAGTATGAGGTCGAACACTTCAGGCAACTGAACGGTCCGCCGGACGACGAACTGATCATCGGCGAATCGCCACAGATAATAAAGATCCAGCGGTTGATTTCGCTGCTGGCGAAAAACGGTTCCACCCCGGTTTTGATACTGGGCGAATCGGGGAGCGGCAAGGAACTGGTGGCCAGGTCCATCCATTCCCGGAGCGGCTTTTCCGGGCCGCTGGTGGAGATCAATTGCGCCTCGCTTTCGGAAAACCTCCTTGAGTCCGAACTCTTCGGTCATGAAAAAGGCGCTTTTACCGATGCCAGGGAAACCAAGAGGGGGTTGTTTGAAATAGCCGACGCCGGCACAATCTTCTTCGATGAACTGGCGGAAATGCCCCTCTCCATCCAGGCAAAACTGCTGAAGGTCCTTGATTCCGGGAAGTTCAGGCGGGTGGGGGGGCTTGCCGACATAAAGAGCAATGCCAGGTTCATGGCAGCCACAAACAGGGATATCGCCGCCATGGTCAAGAGGGGGGCATTCCGCGAAGACCTTTATTACCGGATCAATGTCCTGCCGATTACCGTTCCTCCGCTACGTGAAAGGGGACGGGATGTGGTTGTCCTGGCCGACTACTTTGCCCGTCGCATAGGCAAAAACATGGGCAAAGGGAAAATCGGCATTTCGCCGGTGGCAATGGCCCTTCTGCTCGATTACAACTGGCCCGGGAATGTGAGGGAGTTGAAGAACGTCATTGAACGGGCGCTTATTTTGACCGCCGGCAGGGAGATCCTCCCCGATCACCTTCCTTTTGAAATGAGGCAGAACAAGGCCGCGCCGTCTGCTCCCGCTGGAGATGAGCAGCTGCGGCCACTTTGCGAAGTCGAAGACGAATACATTGCCCATGTTTTGCAGGTTACCGGCAACAACCATTCCCGTACCGCGGCGACTCTGGGAATAAGCCGCTCGACCCTGCTGGCCAAACTGAAAAAAAAGAGGCAGGTGTAGTGAAATCGTACATGTACTGTTTTCGTACATAAACCCGGTTGCCCTGCCGCAGCTTTGGCCCGTTCCCGCTCCAATCGTTTCCAGTGCAGAATCAATGCGTGCTTGCCTTGCCCGGCGCCTCTCCATCTCTCCTTTTTCTGCTGTCCTGAAATCAGACACCTTGTCATCTTCGCCGTATCCCTTCATTGTGCAAACTATCTGCAATAACAGGCTAAAGCTGCGCTTGACGTCAATCTTCCGCAGTGGCATGCTCCATGCTTAATCACTTTTAATAACGTTCCGGAGGAGGTTGAATGAGCAGCAAGCCGTTAAAAAAAATCCTGATCGTGGATGATGAACAGTCAATCCTGTTGAGCCTTTCCTACGCACTCACGACCGAGGGGGTTGAGGTTATAACCTGCAGCGAGATCGAACAGGCTGAGGTGGCACTGGAAAACACCCGTTTCGACCTGGTGATTACCGATATACGCATGTCGGGAGTCAACGGAATCGAAGGGCTGGAACTTCTGAGCTATATCAAGGATCGATACAATACCGAGGTGATAATCATGACCGGTTACGGTACGGATGAGATAGAGGCTGAAGCGTACCGGCGCGGCGCGTTTCACTATTTCAAAAAGCCGATCGACATTACGGAATTGCTGAAGACGGTGGCTGAAATCGGCGTACCCGTGAAGAATATCTGATTTTTCCTGAACCAGTCAAATCTATGGATACGAGGTTGATATGCTGAATAAAATGCTTGTTGTAGACGATTCATCGTTGATCCATCAAATGTACCGTCTCGTAATGACCCGCTACAAGTGCGAGATCCTCGATGCGATGAACGGCCAGGAGGCTTTGGATATTCTGGCGTTACAGAACGATATCCAGCTGATTTTACTGGATATCAACATGCCGGTGATGAACGGGTTGCAGTTTTTGGAGAAGGCATCGGTCCTGGGCATAGCCAAAAGGATACCGATCGTCGTCATCAGCACGGAGGGGAAGGAAGAAGATACCATCCGTTGTTTGAAGCTTGGGGCGAGGGGCTATCTGAAAAAGCCTTTCAATCCTTCGGACCTTCATGATCTCATTGACAGGATCATGCCGGGTGCGGTCGCAGCTTAGTCCCTTAGAAAAATTATTTGCATGTTTTTTGCGAAGAATTTTTCGTGAAGGGACTTATCCCGTTCATCGGGGTTAGTTTTTTTACATCTGCCTAACGGGGTGAACGTTGGATAATACCATTGATATGTCGGTACTGCTGGATGAGTTTTTGGAGGACGCGGCGGAACACCTGGAAGCTGCAGAAAGTTCGCTTCTGTTGCTGGAAAAGAGGGTAAACGACGGGCTGCACGACGAAGGCGGGGTCACGCTTCTGCTCGGCAACCTGCACACCCTCAAGGGGAATGCCGGCATGATGGGGCTTACTCCGTTGCAGCAGTATGTCCACAAGATGGAGAGTGTCCTCAAGCAGGTGGTGGACGGCTCCCTTTCCCTTACATCAAACCTGTTCGAATCTTTTTACTCCGCTATCAACAGCTTGCGGGAATCTCTGGAAAAGCTGGCGAAAAACCCCGCCGAAGCTCTCGATTTCAGCGATGAACTGACCCTTTTGGAATACCTCGTTTCCGGCGGCGCGGAGAGAAATGGAGGGATTTCCTACGGCCGGGAGAAAAAGGACGATTTCGGCTACATCACCCAGAAGTCCAATACGTTGAAGGTCAACTTTGAAAAACTGGATGACCTGCTGAATCTGGTGGGGGAACTGGTAATCCAGAGAACGACGCTTCTTGCCTTTGAGGCAAAGCTCAAGGAGACGGTCAAAGACAGGGCCGTCATCGAGGCGTTCAGCGAGTCGAGCCAGCTGATCGGCAAGAGCGCCGCCGACCTGCGTGAAGCGATCATGAAGGTCAGGATGCTGCCGGTGAAGGTGGTTTTCCAGCGTTTCAACAGGCTGGTGCGCGATCTTTCCCATAAACACGGCAAGGAGATAAACCTGGTTTTCGAAGGGGAGGAGACGGAGCTGGATAAAACCGTGGTCGATGAGATCGGCGAGCCTCTCCTGCACCTGATCCGGAACGCCGTCGATCACGGCATCGAGAGTCCGGACGAGCGAAGGATGTCCGGCAAGCCGCCTGTTGCTACTCTTGCCTTAAGGGCACGGCATGAAAACAACCATATTATCGTCTCCGTAGAAGACGATGGCCGCGGAATCCCGATCGAAAAATTGAAAAATTCAGCTGTGGCCAAGGGGTTGATCGATCACCGGCAGGCGCGGGCTCTTTCTGACCAGGAAGCGTTGCAGCTTGTCTTCATCCCCGGTTTTTCCACCAGCCGGGAAGTGACGGAGACTTCCGGCCGCGGCATAGGCCTGGACGTGGTAAAAAATGCAGTCACTGCATTTAACGGCATGATCGACATAGACAGTATGCACGGAGCAGGAACGACCTTCACCATCAAGCTGCCGCTTACCCTTGCAATCATTGCATCGCTGATGGTTGAGGTGTCAGGGGAAGTATTCGCCGTACCCCTTTCCGGGGTACTGGAAAGCATAAAAATCGATAAAGCCGAGATTCACCAGGTGGCAAGCGGGGAGATAATAAATCTCCGTGACCGGATTCTCCCCATCGTCAGGCTCAATGAATTTTTCGGGCTGAATAATACGACAACGACGGAGGAGATGGAGTATGTGGTCATCGTCGGCAGCGGTGAGAAACGCGGCGGCATAATCGTTGACCGGCTCATCGGCCAGCAGGAGATCGTCATCAAGGCCATGGACGATTATCTGGGGCCGTTGCCCGGAATATCGGGCGGTACCGTGCTCGGGGACGGCAGTGTTGCCCTCATTCTCGATATCGGGTCGCTTATGGGAAAAACTGGAAGAGGAGGAACAGATGGGGGACTGTGAAGAGATAAAGCTTCCGTCTTCGGGCTTGGCGGAGGATATCCTGGCCCGGTTCATGGAAAAGGCCCAGGAAGAGTTGAACGCGAAGGTTGCAGCCACGGAAAAGGTCAAGGGGGAAACCATATTCCACCTGGTTACATTTTCCCTGGGGCGTGAAGAGTATGGCGTGGAGATAAGCAGCGTCCAGGAGATCATCAGGGCTGCCGACATTACGCCGGTGCCGGGTGCTCCCGTCCACGTCAACGGAGTGATCAACCTGCGGGGTAAAATCATCCCGGTGGTCAATCTCAGAAGGCGTTTTGGACTGCCGGAAGTCGAGGCAAACGAGGAACAGCGGATCATCATTGTCGAGATCGGCGAGAAACGGCTGGGGATGCTTGTAGACAGCGTTTCCCAGGTGATCAGGATCCCATCGGCGGTCATCGAGGATCTGCCGGAAGAGGCGACAAGTCTCGACGAGAACTACATAAAGGGGGTCGGCAAGCTGGAGAGCCGTCTTATCATCATCCTCGATCTCAATCGCTCGCTTTTGGTCGCATTGCATTAAAATTCAGTGTTGTCCGGTTTGGTTCTTGCTGCCAGCGAATTCCGCCCCTCTCCCTAGCCCTCTCCCACCAGGGGAGAGGGGACATAAGCTCCCCTCCCTTTGATGGGAGGGGCTGGGGGAGGGTGCAAGACAGTGGTTTCAAGCCAGAACGCCAAGTGCAAATACCAAACCGGACAACGCTGATTAAAATTACAAGTTCATTTAAATATCCGGTTGTTGCCGTTAAGGAGGTGTCATGCTTGCAAACATGAAAATAGGGGCGCGTTTAGGCCTGGGGTTCACCTTGTTGCTGTTGTTGCTGATCATTGTCGGGTGTGCAGGGTATTGGGGGGTCAAGACCAGCACCGATACGACCATCAAGATGCTTAAAAGCGACGCCATGATCGCCCAGCATTCGGCCCGGGCCAGGGCCGACGTGCTTGACATGAGGCGCTTCGAGAAGGACATGTTCCTGAACATCCGGTCAAAGGAGAAGGTTGCCGAATACTACGAAAAATGGCAGCAGGCGCAGGTGCTTCTGGCGGCAAGGATCGCAGACCTGGATAAAGTGGTAACGTTGTCCAAGGACAGGGACGCGGTCAAGAAAATGAAAAGCGACATGGAAGACTACGACAAGGGTCTGGCCGATGTCCACGGCACGATTGTCGCCGGCCGGTTACTAACCCCCGAGGCGGGGAATGAGGCCATTGCCCGATACAAGGATGAAATCCACAACCTCGAAATCCTTGCAACGGACCTGGCGAAAGACGGCGTCGAGCGGATGGAGTCCAAAGAGAAGGTAATGACGGATCTGGCCAAGCAGACGATACAGATTATCTGGATTTGCATTTTGTCGGCGATATTCCTGAGCTTTATCGTCGGACTGTTTTTGACCAGGAGCATCACCGTTCCGCTGGGAACAGCCGTTGATGCAGCCAACAAGCTTTCCGCCGGCGATCTTACCGCCAACGTGGATGTGAAGTCGAAGGACGAGGTCGGCCAGTTGATGGCGGCCATGAACGCGATGGCGAACAATCTGCGCGCCATGATCGCTAAAATACGCGATACGTCCGAGCAGGTGGCGTCCGCCGCCAATCAGATCTCCACCAGTTCCAACCAGCTTACCAAGTCCGCCCACAGCCAGGCTTCCGCCGCAGAAGAGACCTCCAGCACCATGGTGCAGATGGCGGCCTCCATCCAGACCGTGGCCGGCAACGCCGATTCTCTGGCCGGCAATGCTGATGAGGTAGCTTCGACCATCCAGGAACTCGGCGCCACCAGCGAGCAGGTGGCGAAGGGGGCGGAAGTGATGTCGTCCTCCGTCGCCGAGACATCCGCAACCATAGAGCAGATGACGGTTTCCATCGACAAGGTGGCACAGAACACCGATGAGCTTGCTTCCTCCGTGTCCGAGACATCATCCACCATCGAGCAGATGACCGTCTCCATCGAACAGGTGGCCGGCAATTCCCAGGAACTGCAGCAGATCGTCTCCGAAACAGCATCCATAGTCGAGCAGGTGGCGGGCTCCATCCGGCAAGTGGCGTTAAATGTGGATGAGGCCGATGCCGTGGCGAAGTCGGCCGCCAAGGAAGGCTACGCCGGTCGGCAGGCCGTACAGGAAGCCCTGGCCTCCATGAACAGGGTAGCCGGAGTGATAGAGAAGACAGCCGAATCGATCCTCAACCTGGACAAACGCTCCGAAGAGATCGGGAGCATCGTCAAGGTCATCAACGAGATAGCCGACCAGACCAACCTTCTGGCGCTGAACGCCGCCATAGAGGCAGCACGTGCCGGCGACGCAGGAAGAGGCTTTGCCGTTGTGGCCGAAGAAGTGAGAAAGCTTGCGGAGCGAAGCGTCAACGCAACCAAGGAAATCGGGCTCGTGATAAAACAGGTGCAGGTCGATACCGGCAATTCGGTCAAATACGGCGAACTGGCCTCAAAAGAAGCGCAGGCATCCATGGAGCTCTCCGGCGTTGCCGGGAACGCCCTGGAAAACATGGTCAGGAGCATCGAATGCACCAGCAACCTGATGTCATCCATATCCGCCACGACCTCAGAGCAGGCGAGCGCATCCACCCAGGTAATGCTGGCCGTGGAAAAGATGAGCCAATCCGCGGCCATAGTGGCCAACGCCGCAAGAGAGCAGGCATTGGGCGGTCGTCAGATCAGGATAGCCGTGGAGCGGATGAACAGTCTGACCCGGGAAGTGACCGGCGCCACCAGGGAGCAGACCCAGGGAAGCCGCCAGATCAGGATAGCCGTAGAGAACATGAACAACATCACCGGCCAGGTGACCATAGCCACCAGGGAACAGGCGCTATCCGCCCGCCAGATAGCAGAAGCGGTCACCGCCATGAACAGCCTGACCCAATCCGTAGCCAACGCCACCGCGGAACAGAAAAAAGGCGGGGAAATGGTGGTGACCGCAGTAGAGAACATCAGCGACATCACGAGGGAAAACCTGTCATCGGTGGAGGAGCTTTCCAAGTCCGCCCGGAGCCTGTCGAGCCAGGCGCTCGACCTGGCCTCGCTCGTGGCGGAGTTCAAGGTGAACTGAAGAAACTGTGCCGGCTTGGGGCGGATACCGCTCCTTTGACTTGATTGGCACATGAATGATGCGGGTAGAATGAAAGATCAAGCGTTTAACAGCATAGAACAGTTCGTCCATGACCGAAGCTTGCTTTATTTTCAAGGACATAAGCGGCAGGTCCTGAAGAGTAAGCTCAAGGAGCGTCTTGCCCGGTTAAACCTTCCGGACCTGGGCGCTTATCTCGAACTGTTGAGAACGTCCAGCCGCGAGGAAGCAGCGCTTCTGGATCTGGTCACGACCAATGAGACATTCTTCTTCAGGAATTCTGCGCAATTTCGTTTCCTGATGGAGAAGATCGTTCCAGCTCTGGAGGAGGAAAAGGGGCGGGCGGTGGTCCGATCCTGGGGAGAGGCTGAACCGCTCTCACCCGCCTCCATCATGAAACTGCGGATCCTTTGCGCCGGCTGTTCGACCGGAGAAGAACCCTATTCCGTGGCGATGGCTCTTCTCGAAGCGCTGCGCTATCCCAAGGCCTGGAACATCGAGATACTGGCTGGCGATTTGAGTGAGAGCTGCATAAAAAGCGCTGCTACCGGTCATTATGAGGATGAAAGGCTGAAGGGACTGCCGGCGGATTATCTCGACAGGTACATGGAACGGGCAGCGGGCGGCTTCGTCGTTAATGACGAGGTTAAAAAGCTTGTCAGGTTTTGTCCGTTCAACCTCGGCAGCATCATCAATGGCGAGAGTTTTCCCGGGACAGGCGAGGGTTTTGCCGGCTTCGACCTGATTTTTTGCCGGAACGTGATGATATACTTTTCCGTCGAGACCCAGCAACGCCTGGTGGATGCCCTGTTTCGTCTCCTCGCGCCCGGTGGGTATCTCTTCACCGGTGATGCCGAAGCCCTGCATATATACGATCATGATTTCCGCACCGTTCATGATGCGGGTTGTCTTATTTATAGAAAGATGGAGACGCGGGAACATGGTTAAGCCGTTTGATGACAGGGCGCCGGCAGGGATAAGTCTGAATGGAAAATCGGTTGAAGAGTTACTGCTCCTGGTCGGTGACGAGGATCATGGGTGCAAACCGGAGGCCATGGACAGAATTCTTTCAATGGGGCTCGAAGCGAATTATCCCGTACTGGAAAAAGCGGTAAGGAACGATTTCGATGCCGACCTGCGGAATGGTGCGATGGAGGTGCTGGTCAGGTTCGGCAAGCAGGCGGTTCCCGACCTGCTCAACCTGTTGCAGGATGAAAACGAGGAGGTACGAAATTTCAGTGCGGTCATGTTGGGGGACATTTCCAGCCGTCAGGCTGTCGGCCCCCTGATAGAAGCGCTACGCGACCATGACACCAATGTGAGGCATGCCGCTGCCGAGGCATTGGGCAAGATCGGAGACCATGCCGCACTGCTCCCCCTTATTGAACTGCTCAAGGAGGATTTCTGGCTGCAATACCCGGCAATCGTGGCCTTGGGAGAAATGCGCGATAACCGGGCAGTGCCCCCGCTCATTCAGCTTCTGGACGATGAAATGCTGAGAGAACCGGTAATCGAAGCTCTGGGGAAGATTGGCGATATACGCGCCGTCCTTCACTTGGCGGACATGCTCTGCGATCCTTCGGAAAAGCTGGTTGCCGCGGCTGCCAGGGCGCTCGCGGCAATCCAGCGGGCAGGATGATGAAGTAAAAATCAAGGCGGCAATGGCGCTGAAGAGCCTCACCATGGAGAAGTACTGTTAATGGATATTCCCGGCGCACCTGTCATGACTCTTGAAGATTTCAGGCTGATCAAAGAATTTGTCGCCGAGAACTTTGGTCTGCTCCTGGAAAATGAAAAAGAAGGTTATCTTTCGGCTAAACTCTTGCCCCGTCTCGAAGAACTGAGACTTTCAACCTTTGCCGAGTATTACGCCTACCTGAAATTTGCACCGGGGGGTGCCGGGGAACGGCTCAAGTTTATTTCCCGGATCACCAACAATGAGACCTATTTTTTCCGTGAAGAAATCCAGCTGCGGGTTTTTGCCGAAGAAGCGCTCCCTGCACTGAAGGAAAAGAAACTCAGGAATGACGACAGAACAATAAGGATTGTCTCAGCTGGCTGTTCGAGCGGCGAAGAAGTCTATTCGCTGGCAATGCTCGTTCTGGAATCCGGCTGTTTTGCCTGGAATTGGGACGTGAAGATCACCGGAGTGGATATCGATCCAAAGGTCATAGAACGGGCGGTAGCCGGTGTCTATAGCGGTCGGGCCTTCCAGTCGACACCGGGGCAGTATCAGGAACGCTACTTCAGAAAATGCGATAATGGCTTCCATGTTAAGGATTCAGTACGCGCCATGTGCAGTTTTGTCCAGGGGAACCTGCTGGATCTTGACGATATCGTCTCCGAATCAGAGGTTGATATCATATTTTGCCGAAACGTTTTGATATATTTTAACGATGAGACGGTAAGGAAGATCGTCGAAAATTTTGCAAGATTTCTTGTGGATGGCGGGCTCCTTTTTCTTGGCCACTCGGAGTCTCTTTCCAGAATCACACGTCGTTACATTCCCATACGCTTTCCCGGCGCCGTTGTTTACCGCGTGAGAGGTTGATGCCGCGATTATGAATGCTCATGATCACAAGAAAATACGGGTGCTGGTCGTTGACGATTCGGCATTCATTCGCCGTGCCCTCATCATGATGTTTAACGGAAATCCGGATATTCAGGTCATCGATGTGGCCTCCAACGGAGAAATGGCTGTTGCACTGGTCAAGGAACTGCGCCCCGACGTTGTGACCCTCGATGTCAAAATGCCGGTGCTGGACGGTTTGTCTGCCCTTGAAAGGATTATGAAGGAGTGTCCCACGCCGGTAATCATGCTCAGTTCCCTGACCGGGAAGGGGGGCGATAATACTCTGAAGGCGCTGGAACTGGGCGCTGTCGATTTTGTCGACAAGTCTTCTGCCGGCGGCCCGATGGATATTGCCGCGCTTGCAAGTGGTCTGATTGCAAAGATCATGATCGCAGCGCGGGTGGATGTCGGTAAACTGAAAGGAGCAGAGGAAGAAAAGTTCTCAGCTCCCAAGACACCGGTATTGGCTGCAAAAAATGAGACGGAGGTGGTTGTCATCGGCGCCTCTACCGGAGGTCCGCCGGCATTGCAGGCTGTTTTAACCAAGATTCCCGAAAATATCCCCTGTCCGATACTTATTGTTCAACATATGCCGGTCGGCTTCACTGCTTCTCTGGCCGACAGGCTCAACAGGCTTTGTGCTTTAGCGGTAAAGGAAGCGGTCGACGACGAGCCGATCAGGCAAGGGACCGCATATATCGCACCGGCCGGCATGCATTTGAAGCTTAAACGACTTGGCGGCGAGCTGCGCATCAGGCTTGATCTTTTGCCGGAGGACACGCTTCACCGGCCGTCGGTTGACGTTCTTCTTGAGTCTGCCGCTGACGTTTGCGGCGAAAAAACTCTGGCTTTTGTCCTTACCGGGATGGGTAGGGATGGGGCGAGCGGGGCTCAGGCGATAAAGAATGCCGGCGGAAGGATTTTCGTGGAATCCGAGGAAAGCTCCATTGTTTTCGGCATGCCGAAAGCGGTTATGGATTCGGTCTGTGTAGATGGCGTTGTTCCCCTTGAGGCTGTCGTGGATACGTTGATCAAAATGATTTAACACGGCATTTCTGCCACGGAGACACGGAGGCTCAGAGGGAATCGCAGAGAAAACCGATAATATCAATCACCAGGCAGGTTAAATGTTGATTTCATTTCACTGCAACTCGCTGTATTTATTGACTTAATAAGTCTCTGTGCCTCTGTGACTCTGTGGCAAATACTTTTTCTGGGATTATCAAATCTTTCTCTCTAATGGTGCCTTTCCGGCGCGGCTCTGCCGGCTTGGGTTAAAGCAGTTGCGCTTGGACTTTGTGCTGTGTTATAAAATTCGTTTAGGTGAAGAGCTGTCAATAAGGGGATTTATTTATGGCCGATGAGAAAGTCCTGCCGTTCATCGAACATCTTGTCGAATTGCGTAAAAGGCTGATTGTATCCATTATTGCCATAGTCATCGGCATGGGGGTGTCGTGGAATTTTTCCAGCGACCTGCTGAGTTTCGTGGAAAAGCCACTGACCGGCAAGACCTACCTGACCGAGCTGAAGAAACAGGTCTATGGTGAGGTAAAAAAACGCTACCCGGCAATCTACAACCACTACAAGCTGGAACAGGACGTAAGCGCGCCGGTTAAGGAAAGAATGCTGAACTACAGCGCGCCTCTTGAACCGTTTTTCATCCAGTGCAAGATTTCGATTATTGCCGGCCTGATCCTGGTCCTGCCGGTATTGTTCTATCAGGTATGGCTGTTCGTCGCGCCGGGGCTGACCCGCAAGGAAAAGAAACTTGTCGTTCCCTTTGTCACGGTCAGCACCATCAGTTTCTGTGTCGGGGCGCTCTTCTTCCTTATCGTTATCTGGCCGGTCATCATCAACTTCTCCCTTTCCTACGAGGCGCAAGGGCTCCAGAGCTGGTTCAACCTGAGTGCGTACATAAACTTTTGTCTACGATTGATTCTCATCTTCGGCCTCATCTTCGAGCTGCCGATTCTGTCGCTGCTCTTGTCCAGATTCGGCATAGTCAGCTATTCCCTCCTGGCCAGAAACCGCAAGTACGCATTGCTGGCCAGCTCGATTATCGCTGCATTTCATGCCGACCTGATCACGATGTTCGTGATTATGGTCCCGCTCTACCTGATGTATGAGGTGAGTGTCTGGGTGGCGCTGATTTTCGGCAAGAAGAAACCGGCTGTAACGGCAGAGGCGTGAACTGGGGACTGGGAACGGTTCCCCATATAAAATCCATGATAATTTTTAAAAACTTATCCGACATAAGCGAAAAGCTTCCCCATGCCGTTGTCACCATCGGTAACTTCGACGGGGTTCATCTGGGACACCGGGAGATATTTCGCCGGGTCAAACAATTGGCCGCTGAACTGGGCGGTGTGTCGGTGGTTGTGACCTTTGTTCCCCACCCGCTGAAGGTGTTGGCGCCGGAAAAGAGCCCGTTGCTGATCAATACCTACGCCGAGAAGGAAACCCTCATCGAGGCGTCCGGCATCGACTACCTGATTGAGATCCCGTTTGATGAAACATTTGCTGCCATAACCGCCAGAGAGTTTGTCGGCAAGGTTCTGGTCGAAAAAATCGGAGTGAACAAGCTTGTCATCGGCTATGATTATGCCTTCGGCCGCAATCGTGAAGGTGACGTGACTCTGCTCAGAGAGATGGGCGAGGAGTTATCCTTCAAAGTCGAGGTGCTGGAGCCGATAAGCAATGGGAGAACCGTCTTCAGCAGCTCTTTGATTCGCACCATGATGATGGATGGTGACGTTAAAGGGGTAGTTTCGCTGCTTGGCCGTCATTTTTCCCTTGGCGGCACGGTAGTTCACGGCCACCATCGCGGCAAAGGGTTGGGATTTCCCACGGCAAACCTCAAGACCGATAAGGAACTGCTTCCCAAAGATGGTGTCTATGCCGTTAAGGTGAAGATTGACGACGTTCTCTATGACGGCGCCTGTAACATCGGAAACAATCCCACTTTTAAAGACGAAGGACTGGCGATCGAAGTCTTTCTCTTTGACTTTGAAGGGGATCTTTACGGCAAGGATGCACGGCTTTACTTCATCGACAGGATTCGTGGCGAGCTGACCTTTCCCGATGTCCCGTCCTTGCAGAAGGCCATTGCCAAAGATATTGAACGATGCCGTGAGATTTTACGCGATGCGGCCATTATTGAATACCGTGAATACCTTGTGAAGGATTGAGTGTGACAAAGAAGGGATTTGACAAGAAACTTTTGCTCGGGATTGGGATCAGTCTCTTCTTTCTCTTCCTGCTTTTCCGCAAGATAGACTTCGACAAGCTGATCATTGCTTTCAGGGAGATGGACTACCGCTATCTGCTGCCCGCGGTTGCCGTGACCTTTGTCAGCTACTATTTTCGCGCGATACGCTGGAAATACCTCCTTCTGCCGATCAAAAAAACGTCAATGGCCAATCTCTTCCCATCGACCATCATCGGCTACATGGCTAACAATCTGCTGCCAGCAAGGCTGGGGGAATTTGTCCGGGCGTATGTGCTCGGGCAAAAGGAAAAGATCGAGACGAGCGCAGTGTTTGCCACGCTGGTAGTAGATCGCCTCTTTGACGGCTTTACCGTGCTCCTTATTCTCCTGGTCACCTTTTTCACTGTCAGGCTCCCCGCGGGCATGGAAAATGTGCAACACGGGCTGGTTGTCGGCGGTTATGTCACCCTCGCTATTTACGCCCTGGTGGTGGCTTTTCTGGTAGTTTTGAAAAAGCGGACGTCCTGGACGATTCATCTGGTCGGCTCGCTGCTGAAACCTTTTCCGGCCAGGATTTCAGAAAAGGTTATTCCGCTTCTCGGCTCCTTCATCTCCGGCCTCCGCCTTTCCTCAAAACCTGTGGAGCTCTTTGCCCTGTTCGGGACCTCTATTATTATCTGGGCCACTGCAATCTGGCCGGTACACATGCTGCTCCGCTCCTTCGGCATTGCCCTTCCCGTTACCGCTTCCATGTTCATCATGGTCTTCCTGGTCTTTGCGGTGATGGTCCCTGCTTCCCCCGGCTATGTGGGGACTTATCATGCAGCTTGTGTTTACGGGTTGATGGCTTTTGCCATACAGAAGGAGCGGGCTCTGAGCGTCGCGCTCGTTATCCATGGCCTCAGTTTCTTCCCGGTTATCTGCGCCGGGTTCTATTACCTCTGGCGGGACAATGTATCCCTGAAAAAGATAAGAGAAACCTCGACCCAACAGGAGAAAATCCTTGAGTAATGTAAAGCTTTGGCAAAGGATAGACCCGTTTGCGGTTCTTTCCGTTTCGGTGCCGTTGTTGATTTATCTTTTGACTCTTGCACCTACTGTGACTTTTTTTGACAGCGGTGAATTCATTACCGCCATTTCCTCCCTCGGCACCGCCCACTCTCCGGGCTACCCGCTGTTTGTGAACTACGCAAAACCTTTTACCTATCTTCCCTTCGGCAGCATCGCCTTCCGGGTAAACATCGCCACAGCCATTTCTGCTGCCGTCGCCTGTTACGGCGTGTACCTGATAGTTTCCCACATCCTGGCGAAAGAGGTTCTGACCGAGGACCACGGCTTTTCCGAGCTATACAAAAAAATCATCGCCTTTTGCGCAGCCGTCACGTTTGCCTTTTCTGCCAGGCTTTGGCTCCAGTCCAATCACGATAAGCCTTATCCCCTTATCGCCTTTCTTTCGGCAATGATTTTTTATCTCCTCCTTCTCTGGCGAGACAGTTACCGCAAGGGGGAGGAGCGTCCCGCCTATGTGTATCTGGGGGCTTTTCTCGCCGGTCTGGCATTTGGCGCACACCAGACGATTGTGCTGCTTTTGCCGTCATTCGCTTTTCTCATACTCTCCATGAACTGGCGTTTGGTCGGTCGGGTGAAGGAAATAATAATCGCTGTTTTTTTCGCCATTCTCGGTTTTTCCGTCCATCTCCACCTGCCGGTCAGGGCCGTACAGAATCCGCTCCTGAACTGGGGAGATTCGAAGGATCTGACGCAGTTCCTCTGGAACCTGCTGCGTAAAGGTTATCCGGTGGAAAAGCCTGCCAGGGACCTCTCTCTCCTTTGGGCACAGATAAATGCTTTCAATGTCCCTTATGAATTCACCGGGTTTGGCCTTGTCTTGGTTCTGATCGGCATCGTCGCTTTCCTGAAGAAAAGACGGGATGAGGTACTTGCCTATCTGATCGGCATCGTATTCTTTCTGCTGGTAATAGCCGGATATTTCAATACTCCTGCTGACATGATCTTCCTTACGGAGGAGTTTTTTACCCCCCTCTATCTGCTGTCAGCCGTATTGATCGGCCTGGGGCTTTTTGCTTTATTGAAGAACGGCCTGGCATTTTTCTCGGCGCAGGTCATTTCTTCTCTGCCGGTAAAGGTTGCGGCAGGCGCAATTCTGCTTGCCCTGCCGGCAACCGTTTGCGCCCTTCACTATGTGGAGAACGATCAGCATGAAAACTACATAGCCTATGACTATGCAAGCAACACCCTCCGTTCTCTTCCGCAGGGGGCGGCGCTCTTTACCTGGGGTGACAGCGGCGCCTTTCCGCTCTGGTATCTTCAGGGCGTGGAGAAGATGCGCGATGATCTGGATCTGCTGCACACCCCCCATCTGGTTTTTAACTGGTATCTGGATTCGTTTCCCGACCTGTTTCGTTACAGCATGCTCAGGTCGATTCCCATGGAGACGCTGTCACCTGAAAATGCTCTCCAACTGGCGGTTGCCGAGCAGATAGCGCGCAGGCCGGTATATATCGATTTCTCGACCAGGTATTCCGTCCAGTTTTCCAATTATTCGCTCCGTCAGCGCGGCATATGTTATGAACTGCTCAAGGAGGGGGGAGATACCTTTCTGTTCCCGGATATTTCAGTGTGGAACAGCTATATCCTGAGGGGGATTTCCGGCGAGATGTTCTTCCGTGACCTGGATACGGGAAAGGCTATCCTTATCTACGCCAACGGTCACATGGAGGCGGGTGAAACATTGCTGCGCCTGAGACAATTGGGTGAGGGCGTTCAGGAACTTCGGGCAGCGGAAAAAATAGCACCGGAACTGCAAATGCAGGTTTCAGCGATACTGAGTGGGTATGGACTCCGATGAAAAGTAGAATTACCGGTAGAACAAAGGTGTTGGGAATCATCGGTTCGCCAATCACCCATTCCCTTTCGCCGCTCATGCAAAATGCCGCCATTGAAGCCCTTGGACTGGACTTTGTCTACGTTCCCTTTGCAGTCCCTGCCGACGGATTGTGTGCGGCGGTCCATGGATTGCGAAACCTGGGGGTTGCCGGTTTCAACGTTACCATTCCTTTTAAAACGGCTATCATACCTTATCTTGACAAACTTTCTCCCGAAGCGGAACTGATAGGCGCTGTCAACACCGTTAATCGGGAAGGTGGATTTCTTGTCGGATACAACACCGATGGCGCCGGCTTACTCAAATCTCTTGCGGAAGACCTGGATTTTACCCCCAAAGGTGCGCATGTCCTGGTTTTGGGAGCAGGCGGCGCTGCAAGGGGCGCCATTGCATCACTATGCAAAGCCGGGGTAGAATCGGTCACCATTGCCAATAGAACCCGCAACAAGGGCGAGGAATTGCTTTCGTGCTTTAAAATCGTTTTCCCGCAGGTGAAACTTGCACTCTCTTCCCTGGATGTTCTTGGATCATCGGATTTACTCCATGGAATCGACCTCATTGTCAACACAACCTCAGTGGGGATGGATAATACGTCATTTAACGGCCTTGACACATCACTTATGAACCCTGCCACCCGCATCTACGATATGGTTTATGCTCCTCTGGAGACGCCTCTCCTGACGGCAGCAAAGGCAATGGGCTTGAAATCCGCCAACGGCATTGGTATGCTTGCTGCACAAGGTGAAATTGCATTTGCTGTCTGGACCGGTTGCGCCCCTCCGTCGGGGTTGATGAAAAGCTGCCTTTTGACGGTGGTTAAAGCTAAGTAATGCTTGACATAGCATGGCATTCAAAATACTATTCTTACGATTCCCTTTAATTAATCGAGGTTTTTTCATATGCATGTGAGTAGGCTGGGAGAACTCCTGGTTAAAAATAACATAATAACAAAAGAGCAGTTGACGAAAGCCCTCGAGGAACAGAAAGAATCGGGCGGGCAACAGCGCCTCGGTTCCATACTTATAAAAAACGGTCTGATATCCGAGCCGGATCTGACCACTTTTCTTTCCAAGCAGTACGGCTTCCCCTCCATAAACCTTGCAGACTTTGATGTCGACGCTTCGGTTGTAAAAATCATTCCCGTTGATATTGCCCATAAATATCAGATCGTGCCGGTCAACAGGTCCGGATCCACCCTGATCATTGCCATGTGCGATCCTTCCAACATCTTCGCCATCGATGATATAAAATTCATGACCGGCTACAATGTCGAGGTGGTGGTTGCTTCCGAGTCGGCGGTAAAAACTGCCATAGATAAGTTCTACGATCAGTCCGCATCTCTGGCCGACGTAATGAACGATCTGGAACTGGAGGATCTGGAGGTAATAGGCGAGGAGGACGATGTCGATGTTTCCTCACTCGAACGCGCTACTGAGGATGCTCCTGTAGTAAAACTGGTGAACCTGATCCTTACCGATGCCATCAAGAAAAAAGCGAGCGATATCCATGTGGAGCCTTATGAAAGGAGCTTCCGGGTCCGTTACCGCATCGACGGCATATTGTATGAGGTAATGAAGCCCCCCATGAAGCTGAAGAACGCCATTACCTCGCGCATCAAAATAATGGCGGAACTGGACATTGCCGAACGGCGCCTTCCCCAGGACGGCCGCATAAAAATCAAGCTGGGGGGGGGCAAGGACATGGATTTCCGTGTATCCGTCCTGCCGACCCTGTTCGGCGAGAAGATCGTCATGCGGCTTCTCGATAAATCCAATCTGCAACTGGACATGACCAAACTGGGCTATGAACCTGATGCGCTGGCTCATTTTCAGAAGGAAATCCATAAACCCTTCGGCATGGTCCTGGTGACCGGGCCTACCGGCAGCGGTAAAACAGTCTCTCTCTATTCAGCCTTGTCGGAGTTGAACAAGGTCAGCGAGAATATATCCACTGCGGAAGATCCCGTTGAGTTCAACTTTGCCGGTATAAACCAGGTACAGATGCACGAAGATATCGGTCTCAATTTTGCCGCTGCATTGCGCGCATTTCTGCGTCAGGATCCGGATATCATCATGATCGGCGAAATCCGGGATTTCGAGACTGCGGAAATTGGAGTAAAAGCCGCTCTGACCGGGCATATGGTCCTTTCGACGCTCCACACCAACGATGCGCCATCGACCATCAATCGCCTGCTTAATATGGGGATCGAGCCGTTTCTGGTCGCTTCTGCTGTGAATCTCATTACGGCACAAAGGCTTGCAAGGCGTGTTTGCTCCGAATGCAAGGTAGTTGATGACATTCCGGTCCAGGCGCTGATAGATGCCGGCGTATCTCCTGCAGAAGCTACCGGATATGTATGTTACAAGGGGGCTGGATGCCCGAAATGCAACAGCACCGGCTACAAGGGGAGGGTGGGCTTCTATCAGGTCATGCCGATGCTTGAGGAAATCAGGGAACTGATCCTGAACGGCGCAAATACCGCCGAAATAAAACGTGAGTCGATGCGCCTCGGTGTAAAAACAATGCGCCAGTCAGGGCTTACCAAGCTAAGCGAGGGGGTCACCTCGTTTGAAGAAGTGCTCCGGGTTACCGTGGCTGACGATTAGGAGTCAATACTTATGGCGAATTTGCATCAACTTTTAAAAGAGCTTGTTGAAAGAGGAGGATCGGACCTCCATATCACGACAAACACCCCGCCACAGATAAGAATTGACGGTAAAATTACTCCGATGGATTTTCCTCCTCTTACACCGGTCGAAACCAAGCAGCTGTGCTACAGCATCCTGACTGATGCGCAAAAACATAAGTTCGAGGAGGAGAGCGAACTCGACCTGTCCTTTGGCGTCAAGGGGTTGTCGCGCTTCAGGGGGAATGTATTTGTTCAGCGGGGAGCGGTTGCCGGCGTATTCAGGGTCATACCCTACAAGATCCTCACGTTTGAAGAACTGGGACTGCCCCCGGTAGTAAGGGAGCTTGCCGCCAAGCCAAGAGGTCTCGTTCTCGTCACCGGACCGACCGGCAGCGGCAAGTCGACCACCCTGGCCTCCATTATCGATAAAATAAACATGGACCGCCACGATCACATCGTGACGATTGAAGATCCGATAGAATATCTCCATCCCCATAAGGGGTGCCTGGTCAACCAGCGCGAGGTTGGTGCGGATACCAAGAGTTTCAGGAATGCCCTCAAATACGTTTTGCGCCAGGACCCTGACGTCGTATTAATCGGTGAACTCAGGGATCTTGAGACAATAGAGGCCGCCCTGACGCTTGCAGAAACAGGCCATCTCTGCTTCGCCACCCTGCATACCAATTCCTGCGCCCAGACAATCAACCGCATCATAGATGTGTTCCCACCTTACCAGCAAACCCAGGTCAGGACACAGCTCTCCTTTGTCCTGGAAGGGGTTCTGTCCCAGACCCTCGTTCCGAGAGCGAGCGGCCATGGCAGGGCCCTTGCCTTGGAGGTAATGGTTCCGAACCCTGCAATCCGCAACCTGATCCGGGAGGATAAGGTTCATCAGATTTATTCCCAGATGCAGGTCGGGCAGGATAAATTCGGCATGATGACCTTGAACCAATCGCTGTACGGTCTTTTTACTAAACGTATCATTTCCCTCGATGATGCGATGGCCAGATCGCCTGAGCCTGATGAGCTGAAACAGATGGTATCTGTCGGCAGTGTGCAGAGCCAGGTGCGAAGGCCTCTCACGGATAAAAGATAGTTTGTTGATGGTCAATAGAGGCAATTCGTCAAAGTAATGTGCCGGAGGCAGGAGGAAATATGCCTAAGTTTGATTGGGAAGCCAGAAGCAAGGCCGGATCGGTTCAAAAAGGAATCATGGAAGCTGCGAACTCCTCACTGGTGGAGGCGCAACTCAAAAGATACGGATTTACTAATATATCGATCAAAGAAGCCGGCAAAGGTCTTAAACTGGAGTTGAAGCTTTTCGGCGGGGCAAAAAAGATTTCGACCAAGGATCTGGTAGTATTCACCCGCCAGTTTGCCACGATGATCGACTCAGGGCTACCGCTCGTGCAATGCCTGGATATCCTTGCCGGTCAGCAGGAAAACAAAACGTTCAAGGATATTCTCGTCAAGGTCAAGGAGAGCGTCGAAAGCGGCTCCACCTTTGCCGATGCGCTTTCCAAGCATCCGAAGGCCTTCGACCAGCTTTATGTCAATCTGGTCGCCGCCGGCGAGGCGGGTGGTATTCTCGATACGATCCTCAACCGTCTGGCGGCATACATCGAAAAAGCGATGAAGCTGAAAAAACAGGTAAAGGGGGCGATGGTTTATCCTGCCACCATCATGTCAATCGCGGTAATCGTCGTCGGCGTGATCCTCGTTTTCGTCATCCCGACCTTTGCCAAGATGTTTGCCGACTTCGGCGGGGACCTGCCGGCGCCGACGAAGATTGTCATCGCTCTGAGCAACTTTTTGCAGAGATACATACTGGTCATAATAGCGGCATTTTTCCTGTTAAAGATGGCTTTTGGAAAATATTACGCAACGGCAAACGGCCGTAAAACCATAGACAGACTGGCATTGAAGGCGCCGATAATCGGCCCTCTGGTGAGAAAGGTTTCCGTGGCCAAATTCACCAGGACCCTGGGCACCATGATCAGCAGCGGCGTGCCGATCATGGACGGATTGGAAATCGTTGCCAAGACCGCAGGCAACAAGGTTGTCGAAGAGGCGATCTACAGCGTGCGTCAGTCCATTTCCGAAGGTAAAACCATTGCCGAGCCGCTGGCCGCGTGCGGGGTCTTTCCGCCGATGGTGGTGCAGATGATCTCCGTCGGGGAGGCGACCGGCGCCATGGACGCCATGCTCAACAAGATCGCAGATTTTTACGACGATGAGGTTGATGATGCGGTCGGCGCGCTCACCTCCATGATGGAACCGCTTTTGATGGTTTTCCTCGGCACCACCGTCGGCGGTCTCGTTGTCGCCATGTATCTGCCGATCTTCAAACTTGCCGGCGCAGTCGGCGGCTAGCCGATGGATGAGAAGAAAAGACTAACCTGGTTTATCCTCCTCAGGCTGGTGGTGGTTTCGCTCTTTCTTGCATCCACCACCATCCTCAATGTCAAAGAGCCTGAAATCGTCGTAGGCGAGGCGATTCCCGTCCTGACCAGGCTGATTGTCTCCACCTATCTCTTTTCCATCCTTTCCCTCCTCGCATTAAAGTTCACCGACAGGTTCAACCTGACGCTGACCTACCTCCAGATAGCCTGGGACCTCTTCCTGGTCACAGTACTGATTCTGCTGACCGGGGGGGTCAGCTCCCCCTTTTCATTTCTCTATATCCTGGCCATCATCAACGCCAGCGTCCTTTTGTCCCGCAGGGAAGCCTTCTACACCGCATCCCTTTGCGGCATCCTCTACGGGGCCATCGTTGATCTGCAGTACTTCGGGAGGCTTACGGACATAGGCTTAAGCCAGGTCGCGGCCTTACAGTACGGGGCCAGTCATATACTCTACACGATCTTCATCAATATCTCGGCCTTCTATATGACTGCGTTCCTGACCGGCTACCTGGCTGAGCGGGCAAGAAGGAGCGAGAGCGCCCTGAAGGAAAAGGTGATTGACTATGAGGAGCTGGAGCGGCTGAACAGCACCATCGTCACCAATCTGGACAGCGGCCTCATGACCATCAATAACAGCGGGAAAATAAGGGCTTTCAACCGTTATGCGGAGGAATTGACGGGCGTGTCCCAGCGGGATGCCTACGACAGGCCGGTGACAGATCTGATCCCCGGGTTCAGTGCGTTCGGCGACGACATTTTCAACCTGCAACGACAGGAGGTGGAGTATGAAACCCCTGATGGGAACCGGATGATTTTCGGCTTCAAGTCGGTCCCCTTTACCGACATGGAGGGGAACCGCCTCGGGGCGATCATAGATTTTCAGGACCTGACCGTATTGAAGCGGATGGAGGAGAGACTGAAGAAGGCGGACCGGCTGGCCGCCATTGGGGAGCTTTCCGCCCGCATAGCGCACGAGATCAGGAACCCGCTCGCTTCCGTCAGCGGCTCGGTGCAACTCATCGCCCAGGGAGGGGGAATAGCGGCCGGCGACAAAAAGCTCCTCGATATCGTGCAGAGGGAGACCGAGCGATTGAATGGGCTTATCACCGACTTTCTCGCCTATGCACGCCCAAAGAGGCCGGTCAAGGTGACGGTAAACCTTAAAGGCTTCATGGGGAACCTGATCGCGCTGCTCGTGACCGACCCCCGTTTTGAGCGTGTGAAGATCCTGGACGACTGCCCGGACGATCTGTCCGTCGAGGTTGACCGCGATCAGTTCCAGCAGGTATTCTGGAACCTGTTGATGAATGCTGCCGAGGCCATGCCAGCCGGTGGGACAGTAAGCATAAAAGCGGCAGACGTGCATAAACGCCAGCACTTAAAAGGCCCCGGCAGTGAGGTGCGGATAGATGTGACGGACAACGGCGCCGGCATGGCCCCGGAAGACGTGAACAGGGTTTTTGAGCCGTTTTTCACGACCAAAACAGGCGGGACCGGCCTCGGCCTTGCCACGGTCTACAGGATAATCGAGGCCCATGACGGGTTGATAGCGGTTGACAGCAGTATCGGCAAAGGAACGACGTTTACCATATATCTGCCGGTGTAAGGCCGTGAGGAGTGAGGAGTGAGGAGTGAGGAGTGAGGAGTGAGGAGTGAGGAGTGAGGAGTGAGGAGTGAGGAGTGAGGAGTGAGGAGTGAGGAGTGAGGAGTGGTGCGTTTATTTTACGGTGAGGCTCAATGCAGACTAAGATACTTGTAGTAGATGATGAGCAGAGCATGCGGGAGTTTCTCGCAATCCTTCTTGAGCGGGAAGGGTATTATGTGGCGCAGGCGGAAAACGCCGAAGTTGCACTGAAATTGCTCGAAAGCGACACATACGATCTGGTGGTTTCCGATGTGAGCATGCCGGGCCTGAACGGCATGGCCCTCCTGGAGCGGATCAAAACCACGACCCCCGAGACCGCGGTGTTGATGATCACGGCTTATACCACGGCTGAACAGGCCGTAGAGGCGATGAAGCTCGGGGCGTACGATTATATCGCCAAACCCTTCAAGGTCGAGGAAGTGAAGGTGCTGGTCAGGAACGCTCTGGAGAAGAGCAGTCTGCAAAAGGAAAACCGTCGTCTGAAGCACGAGGTCCAGGAGCGTTACAGCTTTAGCGGCCTGGTCGGGAAGAGCAAGAAAATGCGGGAGGTTTACGACCTCATCGAGAAGGTCGCAAACAGCATGGCAAACGTGCTGGTGCTCGGTGAGAGCGGAACCGGCAAGGAGCTTGCGGCAAAGGCCGTCCATTACAACAGTCCCCGCCACGACAAGCCTTTCGTGGCGGTCAATTGCGGGGCGATCCCGGAAACGTTGATGGAGGCCGAGCTGTTCGGCCATAAAAAGGGTTCATTCACCGGCGCCATTGCCGACCGGGCCGGTCTCTTCGAGCAGGCGGAGGGTGGCACGCTCTTTCTCGACGAAATAGGGGAGGTACCGCTGCAATTGCAGGCCAAGCTCTTACGCGTCTTACAGGAGCGTGAGTTTCGCCGGGTCGGGGGAACGTCGGCAATCAAAGCCGATGTGCGAATCATCGCCGCTTCCAACAGGGACCTGGAGGATCAGGTCAAGGAGGGAACTTTCCGCGAAGACCTATTTTACCGGCTGAATGTGGTCCCCGTGCATATGCCGCCCCTACGGGAGAGACCGGAAGACATACCGCCGCTTGTGGAGTTTTTCTATAAGAAATTCGCCCAGTTTCCCGGAACAGGCGAGATAATCACTCCCTGTGCAATGAAGGCGCTCATGTCCTATCCTTTCCCCGGCAATGTGCGGGAACTGGAGAACCTGGTCGAGCGCTGCGTGGTCCTCGGCAACAGGGTCGTCAGCGAGGACTGTCTCCCGCCGCAGGTGGTTAATTTCCAGGCGGGAACAGCAGCGGGGGGCGTTGTCGATCTTCCAGATGGGGGGATGAACCTAGAGGCCTATCTGGACGGCATAGAGAAGCGGTTCCTTTTGCAGGCCCTTTCCCGGAGCGGCGGGGTGAAAAAGAAGGCTGCATCGCTTTTGGGGATGACCTTTAGGTCGTTCCGCTACCGGTTGGCAAAGTTCGGCATGGAAGATGATGAAAGACCGTGAGAGTTACTTGTTGGTGACAAATTGCGTCACTTTTGGTGCCGTTAAATTGTTCGAGAGGGCGCTTGTCATTTGTGTGGCGATTCAATGATTCCTTAACTTATTGAAAACACGTGTGAAAACTGTGTCCTCTTATGTTGGCACATCTCTGGCATCTTATTGAATAAAATTGAAACTAAAGCTGCCGGAGGTGATTGCCGATAGGAAGAACTATTGGCCCATTAACCAGGTTCAGCAACAAACCCAAGTGAAAGGAGAAGTAAAATGTTAAACAAACTGAGAAGTAACAAAGGCTTCACCCTCATCGAGCTCTTGATTGTCGTAGCGATCATCGGCATCCTGGCGGCAATTGCCATTCCGCAGTTCTCCAAGTACCGGATGCAGGGGTACAATTCAAGCGCCAATTCTGACATGAGAAACATCCGCACCTCCGAGGAGAGCCTCTATGCCGAGTGGCAGCGCTATGGCAGGACGGAAGTGCTTGCCCTTCCTGGTTCAGGTGGTTACGGGAATGCTCTCGCTTTGGCGACCGGCCCAGGTGGTGCGGCACCCAATATAATTACTACTTTTGATGTAAATGCTGTCCCCCGTGGTATCCAGATACCGGTCGGCAACAGCATATCCGCTATCGCTCATACCGACGCCACCGGTGCTTCGTTCACTTTAGTTTCTAAACATTTGATGGCCGACACGATGTATGGCGCTGACAGTGATTCCACAGCAAACTATAAGCTTTCTTTTCCTGCAGTTGGAGCATTAAATGCGGGAGCCCCAATTACATTGGGAGTTGCACAATGCCCTGCCTCTGCTATCGGAACTGTTGAATTTGCAGCACCGTGGGTTGCTATGTAACGTAGGTACTCATCATGAAGCGAAAAAGCCGGGTTCTGCCCGGCTTTTTTTTATAGCCATCACTGGTAAAAATGTATTATAACTTCGCAAGCTTAGTACTTCGTGACCATTCGGCAGTAATATATTTAATCTATTGGATTGATATATTTTATTCGGAGCATGTTACATGATAAAATTTGCTGGCATCTCAAAGGAGTTCAAGGAGGGGGTTACCGCCCGGAGGGTCAAAGCCCTGGACAATCTCTCTCTGGAAATAGGACAGGGGGAGATATTCGGTTTCCTCGGTCCCAACGGCGCCGGCAAGTCGACAGCCATCAAGATCCTCCTGAACCTGATCTATCCCGACACCGGTCGGGCGACCATCAAAGACATGGATGTTGGAGATAAAAATGTGCGCCGCTTTGTCGGCTACCTGCCTGAAAACCCCTATTTCTACGATTACCTCACCGCGGAAGAGCTCCTCTGGTTCGGCGGCAAGGCTTCGGGGATGACGAAAAAAGAGATTACGGAGAGATCGGGCCTGCTGCTCGACAAGGTAAGGCTTCTGGAAGCGCGCAAACGGCCGCTCCGCACCTATTCCAAAGGGATGGTGCAGCGGGCTGGACTGGCCCTGGCGCTGATCCATGACCCGCAGGTGGTGATCCTGGATGAGCCGATGAGCGGCCTGGATCCCATCGGTCGAAAGATGGTCGGCGATATCATCCTGGAATTGAAAGGTGAGGGAAAGACGGTCTTCTTCTCATCCCATATCCTTTCGGACGTCGAACGATTCTGCGACAAGGTCGGCATCATTGTCGGCGGCCGGTTGCGGCTGACCGGCAGTGTGGCGGAGCTGTTGAAAGAGGGTGAGATGCTGGAAGAGGTGTTCCTGCGCGAAGTGAACGCCGCCGGACTCAAGGAGGTGAGGTAACGATGCGACTGCTCTGGCCGATTGCGCTGATAACATTCAAAGAGGGGATCAGGAACAGGTCCATCTATGGCATTTCCCTGCTGGCGCTCCTGATGCTGGTGGCCAATTTCATCGTTTCCGACATGATGAGCCAGGAGGTGGGCAAGGTTGCGGTGGACATGGCTCTCTCCGCCGTGTCGTTTTCCGGCTTGCTGCTGGTGCTTTTTGTCGGCATTAACCTGATGGCCAAGGACCTGGACCGTAAGACCATCTATATGGTCCTGGCAAAACCCGTATCACGGGCCCAGTATCTGATGGGAAAATTCCTCGGCGTCACCCTGCTGATCATTGCCTGCCTGACCATCCTCAGTTGTTTCGCGGCGGCCTCCCTGTTTTTGATAAAACTCGGCCATCCCGATTATTTCCAGCGCTTTTCCTGGCCGCTGGTCTGTCTGTCATTCTCTTTCATAACCCTGATGCTGATTCTCGTGGCGGCGCTGAGTTTCCTGTTTGCCTCCTTCACCAGCACCTCCTTTATTACCTTTATTCTGACCATCATATCCTACATAATCGGCATGGCGCTGAACGACGTCAAGGCGCTGGTCGAGGCGCCACAGGCGGTTGGGATCACGGTTTCGCCGGTCACGGTCAAGGTCGTGCAGACGGCCTATTACATCTTTCCCAACCTGTCGTTCTTTGACATCAAGACCCAGGCCGCCCACGGTTTGCCGGTATCACCTTCTTATATCATTGGAGTGGTGGGGTATGGAGTTGTGTACATCACAATCGTCATGACGCTCGCAGGCCTCATCTTCAGAAAAAAGGAATTTCCATGAACAGGGGCCGATTCTTCCCAATTCTGTTGCTGATGGTGACTATTCCTGCCTACTTCACTATCCTCTCCAACGTGACCCTTCTGAACAAAAGGCTTCCCAAGAGCGATGAGATGAGTGTCGTCCTGCCGTCGCCAGTTCTGAAAATCACCAGCCTGGATTTTGACGGTCTTGCATCCGACATGCTGTACCTCAAGGCGCTTGTCTTTTACGGCAGCACCTATTCGGATAAAGGCCAGCGCAAGGTCAAAGAGTGGGAATACAATTGGCTGTACAATACGCTCAAGGCTTCGACCGATCTGGACCCGTATTTCCTCGACCCGTATTTCTTTGCCAACGGCATTCTGACATGGGAAGCCAGGAAGGTACCGGAAGTCAATGCGCTGCTCGTCAAGGGGAGTCGTTACCGGGAGTGGGACTATTGGCTACCGTTCTTCATCGGCTTCAATCACTTTTATTTTCTGGGTGACAACGACAAGGCTGCCGAGTACCTGATGGAGGCGTCGAAAAAACCGGGCGCTAGCCCGTTCTTCGGTTTTCTGGCTACCCGGATGGCGTACAAGGGAAACCGGACGGAGAATGCCATCATATTCCTGGAACGAATGCTGAAAACGACCAAGGACCAGACACTCCGCAATGATTATGAGACCCGCCTGAAGGCCTTGAACGCCATCCTTTTCCTAGAAAAGTGTGTAGCAGTATTTAAAGAAAGAACCGGGCGAAATCCCATCAAAATAACGGAGTTACAAGAACTGGGAGTAGCCGGGCTGATACCTGCTGACCCTTATGGCGGAGAGTTTTACATCGACAAGGACGGCTCGGTAAAAACCACCAGCGACCTTCGGCCGATGAAGAAAACAAAGAATAATTAAGAAAAATCTTGACAATGTCGGCCTGAATTGTTAAAACTACTCTGTTTTTAAGCAGGCGCGTAGCTCAGGGGTAGAGCACTAGCTCGACACGCTAGGGGTCGGCGGTTCGAAACCGCCCGCGCCTACCAAAATGATAACAAAATTATGGGCTTAGCGATTTATCGTTGAGCCCATTTTTTTAGTAATCATTTTAGTAACCCCTCTGCTGCCGAACGATTTACTCCTGTAAGTCGGGATTTCATCCTGAAGATGATATTTCGTCCCGTCGTCGGTCCCACTATTACCCCCTTGGTCCTTTTCTCGCCTTGCCGGCGGTTGTGCTTCCTTTTCCGGGTTATCCGCCGGAAGCTCCTTCTGCGCCGACCACAAAGAGATAACCTCATTTCAGAAATTCCCCCCCATTGTGACATGCCGTCGCCCAACTGTTATGGTAGTCATCAACGTCTCAAGTTGCATGCCCGTGCCGATAGAGGCTGAATAAATCTCGCAATTCAGCAGGGTTATTAATTGCTGCCAGAGGTGGCGAAGACGAAACTCGCGTCGAGATGAGATGTCGTCTTCGGGTTGAATTGTTGACTTGCTAAAGGTAGAATAAATGTTAGTGTTTGCTAAGATTTGGTTCGACTGCACATATTTCGCCATCGGAGAATGCCAGGATGCAGGCCTTTTAGGGGCATCATTCTGTTTTCATAGGTTGCCGCCGGACAAGGAGATACCATGCAGCGTTCAGCACTGCGAAACAAGGCGAGGAGCAAGCCGGCAGCCGAGAAAATTCTTCTGCCGATTCCTAAGGCAAAACCCAGGGATACCATGCAGGAACTGCTTGAAATGGAGCGGCTGGTTTCCGATTCCATGTCAAGAATCATCACTGTGTCGGCCGACCTTGTCGACCGGGAAATTGCGGCCTTGTTGAGGCAGATGCTTACTACCTGCGGTTTCGACCGGTGCGGCCTGATGATGCTGACCCAGGACAAAACCGAGGTGCGGGCCTCCCATGCCTGTCACGGAGAAGGCATCGCAGCCGTGCCGGAAACATACATACTCAGGGACCTGTTCCCCTGGACAGGCGAAAACCTGTTGCACGGAAACATCGTCAGCTTCTCCAATCCCGCCGAGTTGCCGCCACTGGCAGAAGCCGACCGCCGAAACTATGCGGCGCTGGGTGTACAATCATACCTCGCCATCCCGATATATGCCGGCGGATCGGTGGAATTCTTCATTGACGCCCATCATGTCCGTGCCAGACACATCTGGAGCAAGGAAAGCATTTCACTATTGCGCCTGTTCGGCGAAGTTTGTGCGAACGCCCTGGGGGGGGGCCACGATACCCGGAACGAAGCGGTTCGGCTGCAGTTCGAGCGATTTGTTTCAGATCTTTCAGTCAAGTTCATCAACGTAACGGCAGAGGAGGTCGATCGGGAAATCATTGCCGCACTGGAGCAAGTCCGGGAAATGTTTCAATTTGATCGTTTCGGGCTGATATCGCTGTCCCCGGAAAAGGGGGAGGCGATTGTCTCCCACGCTTGCGCAAATTTTTCCATTCCCATCCTTGTGGCAGGTTCCGTCGCGTATATCATTGCGGCCCACGACGTCCGCGCCGGCCGTTGCCTGGACGAGGGACTGTTGCTCCGGTTGCGCCTGCTGGGCGAGATTTTTGCCAATGCCCTCGTTCGCTGTAAGTCGGAGGCGGAATTCCGTAACTCATGCACCGAGATTCAGCGGCTGAAAGAAAAATTGCAGTTGGAGGCCGAGTATCTCCAGACGGAAATCATATGTTCCCATCGCAATGAGCAAATAATCGGCCAGAGCGCCGCTCTTGACAAAGTGCTGAGGCTGGTGGAACAGGTCGCGGCAACCGAATCGACGGTGCTCATCTGTGGCGAGACAGGCACCGGCAAGGAACTCGTGGCACGAGCTATCCAGGAACTCAGTCTGCGCCGGAACAAACCCATGGTAAAGGTGAACTGCGCGTCGCTGCCGGCTGCCCTGGTGGAGAGCGAACTGTTCGGCCGCGAGAAGGGGGCGTACACAGGTGCGTTGACACGGCAGGCTGGACGCTTCGAGGTGGCCGACGGAGCGACTATATTCCTCGACGAGATTTCCGAAATGTCGTCGGAACTCCAGGCGAAGCTCCTTCGGGTCCTGCAGGAAGGGCAGTTCGAGCGGCTGGGGAGCACGAAAACCATCCATGTGGATGTACGGGTGATTGCAGCCACCAACCGCAATCTTGCCGAAGAGGTAAAGAAGGGGACGTTCAGGGAGGATCTTTACTATCGCCTGAATGTCTTTCAGATCGTCGTTCCTCCGCTGCGTGAACGGGCAGAGGACATCCCCCTCCTGGCCTGGGCCTTCGTCCACGAATTCAATGAAAAGATGGGGAAGAAGATCAACAGGATCGCCAAGTCGGATATGAATGCGCTGCAGAACTATCACTGGCCGGGAAACGTCCGCGAACTGCGCAATGTCATTGAATACGGTGTCATTGTCTCTACCGGCAACGGGCTGCACGTGCGGCTGCCCGAAGGGAGCGGGGAAGAGATAGCCCGGCCCCTGCTGATGGACGAGGTCGAGCGGCAGCATATTACGGGGGTACTCCAGCGCACCGGCTGGCGTATCAAGGGGGAGAACGGTGCTGCCAGGATCCTGGGGATGAACCCGTCCACTCTCTATTCACGGATGCAGAAATTAGGTATAGCGGTTCGAAATGGTCAAGACGAGATATCGCCTTAAAGACGAAATTCCGCCCTTTCCGATACATCAGTCTCCGCTGGCAATTCCACCCTAATCTGGGGAACTCATCAAATTTACACAATTTTTTGCACGCGAGATTGAACGACCTGCCATTGGCATGAATCTGGGATTAGTTATGTCCATGATGCTGGCGATGGTGAAAATAGGGGCTTCTCCTGGCAAACGCCAGGAAATCCTCGACATTCTGCTTTCCGTCAAGGGACCGACCCTGGCGGCCCCGGGCTGCCGTGCCTGTTCGATTTACGAGGAGTATGGTGCCGACCAGACCATTGCCTATGTCGAACTGTGGCAGTCACCGGCGGAAATGTATCGCCATATCCGCTCTACGCTTTATTCCCGGATTCTCGAGGCAATGGAACTCTCCGCCAGCAATCCCGAAATCAGTTTCCACATGATCTTAAGGACGGAGGGAATGGAGTTGATCGAAAACTTGCGAAGCACGTCCACCACATGATCCGGACAACTGTATCGTCAGTGTACTAGCGCATCGGCAAGACTATTTCTCGGAAAGGGAGGAGCATCATGAAAAAAATGACAGTAGGCATGTTCGTAATGGTTGTGGCGGCTGCATTGCAATTGGGCGGCTGCGCGGTGGGAAGCTATCAGGCACGCAGTGTGGATCTCAATGCGTCACCCCTGGTCAATCCGGATATCCTCGTGAAGGGGACCGGTGACGAGGCACTCTATCGTTATGTGAAGCCGGGGGTGGACGTCAAGAAGTACGACAAGGTCATGATCGATCCGGTCCTTGTCAGAAAGGATGGGGAACTGGACAAGGATGAGCTGGAAAACTTCCAGAAACTTGCCAACAACGCCTACGTCTACCTGACGCGGGAGCTGGAGAAGGATTACAAGGTCGTCCAGGCACCCGGACCCGGCACATTCAGGGTCCAGATGGCCATCATCGATGCTGACAGCTCGAAGCCGGTCCGCAACACCCTGTCAACCCTCATGCCGATCGGCATCGGGCTCTCACTGGTAAAGTATTCCGTCACCGGTAAGCAGTCAGGGGTGGGGGAAATAACCGTAGAAATGAAGATCACCGATGCCGACACCGGGGAATTGCTCGGCGCGGCCCTGGACCGGCGCGTTGGCGGCAAGGAAATCTCGAAGCTCTGGAGCAAATGGCACAACGCCGATGATGCCCTGGAGTACTGGGCGAAGAGGCTGAATTATGCCCTGTGCGATGTGCGCGGGGACACGAACTGCGTGAAGCCCTAGGAGCCTGTCGGACTTAGAAATGAATCTACTGCGAGAATGGCAAATCGGTCCATATTCCCGTAAATTTTCGACGAATAGGTCCACTATTAGCTCTCAAATTTCCGGAAATCTGTCCTCGATTTTCCATCCTCTCGCTACGATTCCCTAAGTCCGACAGACTCCTAGTAGTCGCGGAGAGACGGGAATACGTCGACAGCAATGGCTGCCCCACGAATGATGGCCTTTGCTGCCAGGCCTTCCGGGCGGGCGATCGACTGGCATTAACCACGTCCGCCCGGATTTGCCTGCCGCATTATCTCAAAGGAGGCAGTTTATGAAACAATTCGCTGTAATCATCTGTGCTGCCGCTGTCCTTGCCATGCCGGTGTTCGGCGTGGCAGACGACGGGCAGCAAGACCCGGCCCCGCAGAAAACAAGGGGGCGGATCGTCACAGAAACCATGGTTGCGGAACATGCCGTTGTCAAGGCGGTAGACATGGACAAGCGCACACTCACCCTCACCATGCCGGACGGCAAGGAGTGCACGTTCGTCATCGACAAGAAGGTCAAGAAGCTTGGACAGGTAAAGGTCGGAGACGTGGTGACTGCACGCTATCACGAGGCGGTATCGGTGAAGCTCAACAAGACCAAGGTTCCCGCGGGCGTGACGGTCGAAGAGACTGTTGCGCGAGACGAGAAGTCGGTTAAACCGGCAGGCTTTGCCCGGAGGCAGGTGACGACGACCGCTACCATCGAGAAGATATTCGACAACGGCAATATGGTGACTCTCCGGAAGCCGGACGGTTCTGCCGTCGATGTCAAAGTGCGCGACAAGGAAAATCTGGCGAAGATCAAGAAGGGCGAGGTGAAGGAAGGGGATCAGATCGAGATTACCTATACCCAGGCACTGGCCATTTCGGTCGAAAAGGTTGCGCCGGAAAAATAAGGGCTCGACCTTTACCGCTCAGGAGCATGTATGAAACCAAAGTCGTTCTGGATGAGTGCGTTGAGCCTGTTTGTCGCCCTTCTGCTGGCTCTGCCCCTGCAGGTCGCGGCACAGGGCGGTGGCGATGACCCGCAGCAGAAAAAGCTGCAGAAGGAAGAACTGGCGCAGCTGGTGGCGCCGATCGCCCTGTACCCCGACGAGCTGGTCGTACAGATACTGATGGCCTCGACCTATCCCCTGGAGATCGTCCAGGCCGACCGGTGGGTGCGGCAGCACAAGGAGCTCAAGGGGGACGCCCTGGCCAAGGCCCTGGAGAAGGAGAGCTGGGACCCGAGCGTCAAGTCGCTGGTGAACTTCCCTTCGGTGCTTTCGGCCATGAGCGAGAAGCTCGACGTCACGTCGAAGCTCGGCGATGCGTTCCTGGCCCAGCAGAAGGACGTGATGGACACAATACAGGCGTTGCGGAAGAAGGCCTCTGACGCGGGAAACCTGAAGACGACCAAGGAGCAGAAGGTCGTGGTCGAGAAGGAGACGATCGTCATCCAGCCCGCCAGTCCGGAGGTCGTCTATGTCCCCACCTACAGTCCGACGGTGGTGTACGGCGCATGGGCCTATCCCGCCTATCCCCCCTACTACTATTATCCGCCGCCGCCCCCTGCCTACCCGCCTTACTATTTCGCCGCAGGCGTCGCCGTCGGCGTTGCCTGGGGCTATGCCTGGGGCCACAGCGACTGGCACGGGGGCAGCGTGAATTACAACGTTAACCAAAACATCAACATAAATAACAATATAAACCGCAACAATTACGTGAAGCCTAGTCAGGGACGGCCTGGACAGGGCGGCCAGGGGACCTGGCAGCACGACCCGAGCCACCGCAAGGGAGTCGCTTACAAGGACAAGGCGACGGCCCAGAAATTCGGCCAGTCTCCGGCGTGTTCGGCCGAGGGGCGGCGCGACGCCCGCGGCCCCGGTGACGGTCGCGGTGCCGACCGGGGTGGCCTCGGCGACAAAGGCGGGCAGGACCGGGGAGGGAGGGGGACTGCCGATCGCGGCGCTTCAGACCGTGGACGAGCTGGCGCAAGTGGTGGTGCCGACCGTGGCACCGCCGGCGGCGGCCGGGACAGTGCCTTTGGCGGCGGGTTCGGCAACGGCAACGCGGAACGCATGTCGAGTGAGCGGGGCAGCGCAAGCCGTGCCAGTGCCGGCACGGGCGGGCGTTCCGGTGGAGGTTCATTCGGAGGGGGCGCGAGATCCGGCGGAGGCTTCGGCGGTGGCGGTGGCCGGCGCAGATAGCCGCAATCGGAAGGCCGAAGGCGACATCCGGCAGTAGCCCAAAGACGGGGGAACACCATGACGGTCATGAAATACTGCAAAGACAATCTTTCACGCTGCCTGCTCATACTGCCGGCCATGTTGCTGATCCTGGCCTCGGGAGTGTCAGCCCTGGCAGCGTCTGCGGGGAACAAACAGAAGTCCTTCGCTTCACCGGAGAAGGCGGTGCACAACCTCATTGCCGCCTTGAAGGGTAACGATGACAAGGGGCTGGCAACCGTCCTCGGCCCCGGTTCCCAGTCCCTCATCTCGTCGGGCGACAGGGTAGCGGACCGGGCCGGCAGGGCCGAGTTTGTGAGGCTCTATGAGGAAAAGAACCGGATCGAGCTGAAAAAGGCGGATAAGGCGGTTCTTTCTATCGGCAACCAGGATTATCCGGTGCCGATCCCGGTTGTGAAACGGGGTAATGCCTGGCTTTTCGACACCAGGGCGGGGAAGGAAGAGATCCTCAACCGACGGATCGGCCGGAACGAACTGAAGGCAATCGACGTTGCCCATGCATATGTGGATGCCCAGCGCGAGTATGCGTTCAACGAGCGGGGCGGCGTCGAAGTGCTGGAATTCGCCCAGAAATTCCTCAGCACCCCGGGCAAACAGGACGGTCTCTACTGGAAGACGCAGGAAGGCGAAGAGGAAAGCCCCTTCGGCCCACTCATAGCCGAGGCAGCCCGGGAGGGGTATACCAAGGGCAAGGACGATAAACCGGTCCCATTCCATGGCTATTACTTCAGGATACTTAAGGCGCAGGGGAGGAACGCCGATGGCGGCGCCTTCAACTACGTGGTGAACGGCCACATGATCCTTGGCTTTGCCCTTGTAGCCTACCCGGCGCAGTACGGGGCATCCGGCATCATGACCTTCATCGTGAACCAGGATGGCGTCGTCTACCAGAAAAACCTGGGCAGGAACAGCGCCAAGGTCGCGGCGGCGATGAAGCTTTACGACCCGGACAAGAGCTGGCGGAAAGTCGAATAGAGCGACGCTGCCCGGCGAGCTTCAGAAGGAGCCTGCGGCTGCAAAGGCGGCTGATCAGGGGAGCACGCTCCCGGGAGCGCCATGAAATTATCACCGCGTAACAGTCTTAAAGGGTTCGCAGAATTCTGGTGGGCTGACCGCGGGCTCTCCGTGCTCCTCCTTTCCCTGTTGATCCTTTTTTTCCTCTCCCCGTTCATCGAGTCGCATCTGGCTTTGATCCTCATTCTCGTCTTCTTTGTCCTCCTTTACATGAGATGTGGAAGCTTCAGCGGTATGAATCGGAACCTCGATTTCGTTGAGACGAAATGTCGTCTTTCGGATGATATGTCGTCTTCGTTTGAACATTGCCGCCTTCCATGCCACCGCCGGGTTGAGAATATCCCTTTAATATCAACCGGTTCAAGCTCCAGGGGGATGACCGGGCAATGGCATGTTTCTGGAAAGGTATGTGAATGTGAAGCCACGCCATGTACACACGGCACGGAAAAGACCGTTCATCGATCTTTGCCGGATCACGGGGGGTAACATGAAAAGGGTCAGGAACTTTCGGGTTACGTTGTGGTCGGTCAAAGCCGGGGTACGGGTTTTTACAGTCGCTGCCCTATGTCTTGCCGCATTGCTGGCCGGCGGCTGCCACAAGAAAGAACAGGCGGCCGCGCCACCACCGCCGACGGTAACAGTGACCGAAGTCGTCGCGAAGGACACGCCGATTACCTTCGAATATGTCGCGCAGACCCAGAGTTCGCGACAGGTCAACATTCAGGCCAGGGTGAGCGGCTTTCTCGATAAACGTGTCTATACCGAGGGCGCCATCGTAAAGGCGGGGGATATCCTCTTCCTCATGGACAAGAAACCGTTTCAGGCGCAGCTGGATGGCGCGGCAGCGGCGCTGGCCCGGCAGAAAGCGGCCATGGAAACGGCCCGCCTGAACCTGGAGCGCACCAAGCCGCTCACCGCCAAAAATGCGCTGTCCCAGAAGGACCTGGACGATGCTACCGGTGCGTTCGAGTCGGCAGCGGCAGCCGTGGAGCAGGCCAAGGCCGATTTGCAGACCCAGCAGCTCAATCTCTCCTACTGCACCATCGCCTCCCCCGTGACCGGCATTACCGGTGCCGCCATACAGCAGGACGGCGCCTACATCAACGCGATGAACAGCCAGCTCACCACCGTGGCGGTACTCTCTCCCATCTGGGTAAATTTCAGCATTTCCGAGAACGAGTTGAAGAAATACCGCGATCAGGTCGCCAACGGTGAGATCCGCTCCCCCAGGTACGACAACTACGATATCGAGGTTGTCCTGGTTGACGGGTCCATCTTTCCGCATACCGGCCGGATTACCTTTGCGGCGCCGTCGTTCGACGCGAAGACCGGAACGTTCCTCATCCGTGCCAGCGTCGCCAACCCCAAGGGGATACTCCGCCCGAACCAGTATGTGCGTGCCCGCATGAAGGGGGCCATCAGGCCGAAGGCGATCACCATTCCCCAGCGGGCGGTGCAGCAGGGTGCCAAGGGGCACTTTGTCTGGGTCGTGAACAAGGAGCGCAAGGCGGAATCCCGACCGGTAGTGGTCGGCGACCTGATGGGGGACGACTGGTTCATCACCGAGGGGCTGCGGCCCGGCGACAGGGTGGTTGTCGACGGCGGCCTTGCCCTGCGGCCCGACGTGGTCGTGACGGTGAAGTCCCCTGAAGCTCCGCCCGAAGCCGGGCCGGGCAAGGCCACGGAGCCGAAACCCACCCCGGCGAAGAAGGCCGACTGACAGAGGAGGGGCGCCATGTTTTCAAAATTCTTCATCGAACGGCCGATCTTTGCCACCGTCATCTCGCTCATCATCGTGATTGCCGGTCTCGTGGCGATGAAGGCCCTTCCGGTCGCCCAGTACCCGACGATTACGCCGGTGCAGATCCAGGTAACGACCACCTATCCCGGCGCCGACTCGAAAACGGTCGGCGACTCGGTCGCGGCACCCATCGAGGCGCAGATAAACGGCGCTGACAACCTGCTCTACATGACGTCGACGAGTTCCAATACCGGACAGATGACCATAACGGTCTTCTTTTCTCTCAATACCAACCCCGACATCGCCCAGGTGGATGTGCAGAACCGGGTGAACCTGGCCATGCCACAGCTTCCCGACGCGGTGAAGCAGTACGGCGTCTCGGTGCAGAAAAAATCGTCCAGCCCCCTGATGATCATCACGTTGTTCAACAAGGATGGCCGCTATAAGCCTGAATACGTGACCAACTATACCAACGTGTACGTACTCGACGCCATCAAGCGGGTTAACGGGGCCGGTCAGGCGCAGATCTTCGGCGTGCCGGACCAGGCGATGCGGATCTGGATGAACCCGGACCGGATGGCCTCCCTCGGCATCACGACGAGCGACATCCAGACTGCGGTAGCGAATCAGAACGCCCTGTTCGGGGCCGGCCAGGTGGGTTCCCAACCCAATGACGGCAAGGTGCAGATGACCTTTCCGGTCGTGACCCAGGCCCCGTTCATCAAGCCCTCGGAGTACGAGAACATCATCCTCCGCGCCAGCCAGGACAGCAGCGCCATCGTCCGCGTCAGGGACGTGGCCCGCGCCGAAACCGGCCGCCGGTCATATATCGACGACAACCGGCTCAATGGGGTTCCGGCGACGCCCATTATCGTCTACCAGCAGGCCGGCGCCAACGGCCTCGAAGTGTCGAAGGGGGTCCGGAAGGTCATGGCGGACCTGAAGAAGACCCTCCCCGAAGGCATCGAATACACTATTTCCCTGGATACGACCGATTTCGTGCGGCTCTCCATCAAAGAGGTGATCCAGACCCTGTTCGAAGCGATCATACTGGTGATACTCGTTGTCTACCTCTTCCTGCAGAGCTTTCGGTCCACGATCATCTGCACGGTCGCGGTTTTCGTCTCGTTGATCGGCACTTTCGCCGGCATGCTCGCCATGGGGTTCTCCATCAACCTGCTGACGCTGTTCGGCATTGTGCTGGCGATCGGCATGGTGGTCGACGATGCGATTGTCGTAGTGGAGAACGTGGAAGCCAAGATGGTGAAGGAACATCTCTCTCCCAAGGAGGCCACCATCAAGGCCATGGAGCAGATCAGCACCTCCCTTGTCGCGGTGGTGCTGGTCATGGCATCGGTCTTCATCCCGGCGGCCTTCCTTCCCGGCACCACCGGTCAGCTCTACAAGCAGTTCGCAATCACCATCGTCGTTTCCGTGGCCCTTTCCGGGTTTGTGGCGCTCACGCTGACCCCGGCCATGTGCGGGTTCCTGCTGAAACACAGCACCCCCCCGCAGAAAGGCCCCTTCGCCTGGTTCAACCGGATGTTCGACCGCTTTACCCTGAAATTCGGCGACGCCGTGGTCCTCATGATCAAGCGGATGCCGGTGGCGTTCGTGCTGCTCGCCGTCATGATCTGGGCGCTCGTGCACCTGTTCCGGACGATCCCGACGAGTTTCGTGCCGAACGAGGACCAGGGGTACCTTTTCACGCAAATCCTGATGCCCGACGCGGCCAGCCTGAACCGCACGACGCAGATGGCCGGCAAGGTGGACGCCCTGTTCGCCAAAAACCCGGCCGTGGCGAACCGAACGCAAATCAACGGGTACAGCCTGATCGACAGCCAGTACAAGCCGAATGTGACGACCTTCTTCGTGACGCTCAAAGATTTCGAGGAGCGCTATTCCTCTAAGGAACGCGCCCGCAAGGAGAACGCCGGCGCCGTCCTGAAAGCAATAGGTGGTGAAGCACGGGGCATCAAGGATGGGATAACCATCCCGATCGCCCCGCCGGCAATCCCGGGGATCGGCACTACCGGGGGCTTCGAGTTCTGGATCCAGGACAAGGGTGCCGGGGACCCGGCGCGCCTTTCCGAACTCACCCAGCAGTTTCTAGCCAAGGCCCGCCAGCGCCCCGAGCTTACCGGACTGAACACCACCTTCCGCGCTGCCTCACAGCAGTTGCGGGCTGATGTCGACCGCTCCAAGGCGGTGCTCCTCGGCGTCCCGGTGGCTGACGTCTACAGCGCCCTGCAGGCCCAGTTCGGCTCGATCCAGGTCAGCCAGTACAACCAGTACAGCCGCGTCTGGAATGTCATTCTCCAGTCAGATGCCCCGTATCGCCGGACCCCGGCTGACATTACCCGGCTCTACACGAGGTCAACCAATGGCCAGATGGTGCCATTGTCCGCCGTGGTGACGACCACTTACGTCAGCAACCCCGACCTGATACCACATTTCAACGGCTTTCCGGCCGCCCAGGTGACCGGCAATGCCTCAGCTGGGTTCAGTTCGGGAGAGGCAATCAAGGCAATGGAGGCGGTGGCGCGCGAAGTCCTTCCCTCAGGCTATGGCTTCGATTGGTCGGGCATGGCCTACGAGGAAAAGAAATCGGGGGGGACCTCCGCCGCCGCCTTTGCCTTCGGCCTCATCATCGTCTTCCTCCTCCTGTCCGCCCAGTTCGAGTCGTGGACCCTCCCCGGTTCCGTCATGACAGCGGTACCGTTCGGTATCCTCGGCGCTCTGACGTTCAACTGGATGCGCGGCCTCAGTAATGATGTCTACTTCCAGATCGGCCTCCTGGTGTTGATCGGCCTGGGGGCGAAAAACGCGGTCCTGCGGGTCACCTTCGCCGTGGAGCTTCGCGAGCAGGGGCTGTCGATCATGGACGCCACGGTCAGGTCCGGCGAGGAGCGGTTCCGGCCGATCATCATGACCTCGCTGGCGTTCATCTTCGGCGTGCTGCCTCTCGCCATCGCCACCGGCGCCGGCGCCAACGCCCGCCACTCCATCGGCACCGGCATCATGGGGGGGATGATCGGCGAGGCCACCCTGGCCATGCTCTACGTGCCGCTCTTCTTCTACATTTTCGACCGGCTCGCCGAGCGGAAGAAGAAAAAGAAGGGCGCTACCGAAACCCACCCGGCCGATACGCCTCCAGGCGAGAGTCCTCCGGGGAGCCTCGGACCTGCACAGGAAGGGGGTGACTGATATGCGCCGACTCTTTCTGCTGGCACTTGCCGCCTCCCTGACCGGCTGCATGATGGGCCCGGACTACCGTCGGCCGGTCGTGGACATACCGCAGTCCTTCCAATATGAAGACAAGGATGCCCGGGATACCGTGAATACCCCCTGGTGGCAGCAGTTCCAGGACCCGGTGCTCGACGGGCTCATCGCCGAAGCGCTCGCCAACAACAAAAGCGTGAAAATCGCTGCGGCCAACATCGAGCAGGCTGCCGGCGTACTCACCCAGACCCGCGCGCCACTCTTTCCCCAGGCCAGCTATGCCGGCAGTGCCTCCCGCCAGCGAGTCAGCGAAACCAATGCCACACCTTTCCCGGACGGCGTCTCTAATCCCTTCAATTCGCTGCAGTTGTTTGGCGGTGTCACCTGGGAGCTCGACCTGTGGGGCCGCGTCAGGCGGCTCTCGGAATCGGCCCGCGCGAGCATGTTCGCCTCCGTGGAGGCGCGCCGCGGCGTGATACTCTCCCTAGTCGCCTCGGTGGCGGGCGATTACATGCAACTGCGCGGCCTCGACGAGCAGCTGGTAATCGCCAAACGCAATCTCTCCACCTACAGCGAATCGGTCAAGCTCTTCGAGTTGCAGTTCCAGTATGGCCAGATATCCCAGTTGAACGTCGAGCAGGCCCGCACCCAGTACGAGACCGCGGCGTCGACCATCCCGCAGCTCGAATCGCAGATCGTGCAACTGGAGAATGCCCTGTCGATTCTCCTTGGCCGCAACCCGGGACCGATCGCGCGGGGTAAGACTATCTACGAACTGGTGTTTCCCGCCGTTCCGGCCGGCCTCCCGTCACAGCTCCTGGAACGCCGTCCGGATATCGCCCAGGCAGAACAGAACCTGATCGCCGCCAACGCCCTGATCGGAGCGGCCAAGGCCCTCTATTTCCCGACCATCAGCCTGACCGGCAGCTACGGCTATGAGAGCGAAGACCTTTCCAAGCTCTTCCGGGGGCCGTCCCGGACCTGGAGCTTTGCCGGGTCGTTCACCGGGCCGATCTTCACCGCCGGAGCGATCTCCGGCCAGGTGCATCAGTCTGAGGCGGGGCAGGATGCCGCGCTCATCAGCTACGAGGCGGCGATTCAGAGCGCGTTTGCCGATGTGGAAAACGCGCTGATCATCCGCGAGAAGCTCGCCGGGCAAATCCAGGCACAGGAGCGGCTCGTGAAGGCGAGCCGGGAATACGAACGACTGGCCAAGCTCCAGTACGACGGCGGCTACGCGCCCTATCTCACCGTTCTCAGTGCGCAGCAGCAACTCTTTCCCGCCGAACTAACCCTTGCCCAGCTGCGCGCATCAATCTTCACCTCCTACGCCAACCTCTACAAGGCGATGGGAGGGGGGTGGGTGACGGAGGCGGACAGGATGACCGAAGGTCAGCCCGAGGCGAACGAACCCGGCCCGCCGGCAACTCCGCTGGCGGGTAAGTGAGGTTTCGGAAAGATTGATGAGGATGCGTCATGAACCGTAATTGTTCCTTAATGTTTAACACCTTATGAGCCGATACATAGAAGGAAAGGGGAGGTTACCCATCTCTGGATGCAGATGACGGTCCGGTTTCCCTTTGCGTTATTTGCGCGAAACAGTTTTTACAGGATTAAATCAGCAAGGCGGGACAGGGGGAATTATGCTGCGGTTCCTGCAATCCATATTCGGCGGAGTAGAGCAGGGGCGCTACCCCGAGTCGCTCGTCACGGAGGCGATTGAGCGGGCGGTAGACGGCACCGATCCGTGGCTGCGCGCCCTGTCTGGATACAAGAAGAAGCTGCGGCCGGCTGTTCTGCGGGCCATCGATCACGTGGTGGCGCTGGTGAACGCACTGCCGCCGCCCATTGCCGTGGGCTACGGAAGCTATGGCAGCGATCCCTGGCTCAAGGCCTTTTTCATGTCTACCGCCGAGATGCGTCAGATCTTGGGCAGCGACCGGAACCTGGCCGAATTCCTGAAGGAGCCGGCCGCCGCCGCTTCGCAGGTCATTGCCCTGCTGATGATGGAAATTCAGGAGAGGGTGGGATTCGGTGTTGCACTTTCCGGCGATGTTGTCGTGCATGACGTGCCCCAGGTGACGGTAAGCTTCGTGGGCCATCGTCTGATCGACCCGTCAGAGAACGAAGAAAAGACCCGCCGGCAGTTGATGCGGCGGGCATATGATCATCTGCTCAGCATCGCGCTCGGATGTATCACGATAGTCAAGGGGGAGCGTGAAGACCTGGAGCGGCGCCGCATGCTCCTCAATGCCAAGCTTGAACTTCTCCGGCGCGGGGGGTGGGGGTTCGATGAGACCGGTTCCTCCGAGAAACCGCAGTCTGCCGCGATGGAGGAGCAGCTTGTCCAGATTGAGGCGAAGCTCCAGGAAGTCGGGGGGGACGACCGGATGCTCGAGGTCTATCTGGGCATCGTGGCCGACGTGCTCGGCCGGCCCGAGGAGTATCTCTGGTCCCGGCAGGAAACGTTGATCGTAGATCGCCTGGGGATCAAGCGGAGCGAGCCGGCGGACGACGCTCCCGAGCTTAAGGTCGGTGTGCTTTGCAATGCTACGGGTCAAAACCGGGTCGTGACGCTGGTCACCCTTTCCGGCGAGGAGCTGCGGCGCGCTCCGGGGTGAGCCGGCTTCTGTTGTCGCGGATCTGCGGGAATGCGGCGAGAAAACCAAATAACGCCAAAGGAGGCAGTAATGGGAGCTAGAGTGGCAATCAACGGTTTCGGAAGAATCGGCAGGCTTGTCCTGATGGCCATGGCCGAGCAGGGACTCCTCGGCAAGGGGATAGACCTCGTCGCCGTCGTAGATGTGAGTACCGATGCGAAATACTTCGCCTACCAGTTGAAGTATGACTCTGTACATGGTCGTTTTTGCGGGGAAGTGGCGACGGCGAAGAGCAATCCTTCTCTGGAGGAAGACGATCTCCTCGTCCTGAACGGGAATCGGATCAAGTGCGTGGCCGCTGCCAAATCGCCCGATCTCCTTCCTTGGCGGGAGCTGTCGGTCGACTACGTGATCGAATCGACCGGTTTGTACACCGATATCGCCAAAGCCGAGCTGCACCTTGCGGCTGGCGCCAGGAAGGTCGTCATTACCGCGCCTGGGAAAGGAAACCTGAAAACCTTCGTGATGGGTGTGAACGAAGGGGAGTATGACCCCAGTACCCACCACGTGGTCTCCAATGCTTCCTGCACGACCAACTGTCTTGCCCCCCTGGTGCACGTCCTGTTGAAGGAAGGGGTGGGGATCGAGTCCGGGCTGATGACCACGATCCATTCGTACACGGCTACGCAGAAGACCGTCGATGGCCCGTCCAAAAAGGATTGGCGCGGCGGCAGGGCCGCTGCCATCAACATCATCCCGGCGACGACCGGGGCAGCCAAGGCGGTGGGGGAAGTGCTGCCGGCGGTTAAGGGGAAACTGACGGGGATGGCGTTCCGCGTTCCCACCCCCGATGTCTCGGTGGTCGACCTGACCTTCCGCTCGGAGCGGGAGACCTCCATCGAGGAAATAGACGGGCTGATGAAACGGGCTTCCGAGACCTATCTCAAAGGGTTCCTCGAATACGTGAACGAGGAGCTGGTCTCCACCGATTTCATACATTCGAAAAGCTCCTCTATCTACGACTCTCTCGCCACTCTGCAGAACAACCTGAAGGGAGAGAAGAGGCTGTTCAAGGCCGTTTCCTGGTACGACAACGAATGGGGGTATTCCCATCGGGTGGTTGATCTGCTCAGGCATATGATCTCAAGGCAGGGCTGATTCACCGGCGAAGCTTTCACGGAGTCCCCATGAAACGGGCGGTGACGGAGCTGCGGGGAACCGGCACTACGATGTTCAAGGGGTAAGGGGGTGCCATGACTGACCAGGATCTGGACTTCACCATCGAGCGGCTCGGCGAGTGCCGCTTTCCGTCGCCCATGCGCAAAGGCCGGTTTGCCGGCGACGGCGAGCGGATCATGTACCACTCCCGCTTCGATGACATGAAACCGTACCTCGCAGCGGGAGCGGAGCCGCCGGCGCTGGAACTGGCCGGGCCGCGGGAACGGATCTTCTTCGACCCGGCGACCATCGCCTGCGGCATTGTGACATGCGGCGGCCTCTGCCCTGGGATCAACAACGTGATCCGCGCAGTTGTGCTGAGCCTCTACCATCACTACGGCGTTCGGCGAATCTACGGCTTCCGCTACGGCTACGAAGGTCTGGTGAAGCGCCTCGGTCACAACCCCCTCGATCTTACCCCCGAGGTGGTGGAGCGCATCGGCGAGATGGGGGGGACGATTCTCGCCTCTTCCCGGGGGCCACAGGATCCGGCCGAAATGGTCGACAACGTGGAGGAACTGGGAATCGGCATCCTCTTCGCCATCGGCGGGGACGGCACCCTGAAGGGGGCAGGGAAGATAGCCGGGGAGGCGGCCCGGCGGGGGCGTCCCATCAGCGTCATCGGCATCCCGAAGACCATCGACAATGACATTTCCTTCATCCAGACGACTTTCGGCTTTGAAACCGCCGTAGCCGAGGCGAAACTGGCTACCTACGCCGCCAACACCGAGGCCCTCGGGGCAAAGAACGGCATCGGCCTGGTGAAGCTCATGGGGCGCGACTCGGGATTCATCGCCGCGTACACGGCCCTGGTGGACAGCCAGGTGAATTATTGCCTGGTCCCCGAGGTACCCTTCACCCTGCCGGGACTGCTCCGAAGCCTGGAGGAGCGGCTTACGGCACGGGGGCACGCGGTGATCGTCGTGGCAGAGGGGGCCGGCCAGGAACTCCTGGCAGCCACGGGGGGGCGCGATGCCTCGGGCAATGTCAAGCTGGGCGACATCGGGACGTATCTGCGGGACGCCATCAAGGAGCATTTCGCACGCAGCGGACGGGAGATCAATCTCAAGTATATCGACCCGAGCTACATCATCCGGAGCCAGCCGGCAAATCCCCACGATTCGGCCCTCTGTCTCCTGCTTGGTCACAACGCTGTGCACGCGGGGATGGCGGGGCGGACCAACATGGTGGTGGGGTTCTGGAACAACCAGTTTACCCATGTGCCGATCGATCTTGCCACGCGGCAGAGGAAGAAGATCGACCCCGATGGGTGGCTCTGGAGCAGCGTGCTTGCCTCCACCGGTCAGCCACGAGACATACGCTGACATTCGGCCGGAGCGCCTGGCGAGAGGGAGGTAGATTATGTCTGAGCGTCACGACATCGAAGAGTTTGTCCGGTGGGATTTAGATATCGATGAATGCCATTCGCGCCTCTCGTTTTGGATGTAAACCACAATGGGTGAGGTCGAGATGATGAACGCTTTGATTTTTCTGATCGTGTTCCCCCTGGCAGTTTCCTTCCTGGCGCTGGTGCCGCCGCTCAGCCTTGTCGCAAGAAAGGCTGTCGGCGCGTGCGTCAATATCACTCTCTGCGCCGTGCCGATCTATCTCCTCGTTACCAATCTTGACCGGGGGCCGGCGTATTTTCACCTGGAGAGCCCGCTCATCGACGTCGGCATGCTCCTTGTCGAGCTATTCGTTGCCGTCTTCATCGTGTATGTATCCGTCAGGGCGAAGAGATATCTCCCGGTCCTTCTGGTGGTCGTCCAGTCGATCATCATGGTGGTTTTCGAGTTCACCTCCGGACACGGGATGCAGGTCGAGCACAGCCTGTTCGTGGACAAGCTCTCCATCATCATGGCGCTCATTGTCGGCATCATCGGCAGCGCCATCTGCCTCTACGCCATTGGCTACCTCCCCGAATATCACGAGCACTACAAGGAAGTAAAAGACAGGCGCAGATACTTCGCGTTCCTCATGTACCTCTTTCTCTCCGCCATGTTCGGCATCATCTTCGCCAACAACCTCATGTGGCTCTACTTCTTCTGGGAGATAACCACCGTCTGCTCGTTCCTGCTGATCGGCTATCGGGACGACGAGGCATCCCGTGAGAGCGCATTCAGGGCGCTGAACATGAACCTGATCGGCGGGGTGGTGTTCGCCGTTGGCCTTGTCTGCCTCTACTCATCCTCAGGGATCATGGAACTGGACAAAATGCTTCGGCTCGACAAGGGGCTGGTGCTGCTCCCTGCCGTCTGCCTTGCCTTTGCCGGCCTGGTGAAGTCGGCGCAGTTCCCGTTTTCCTCCTGGCTGACCGGCGCCATGGTGGCGCCCACGCCGGTGTCGGCGCTGCTCCATTCGAGCACGATGGTCAAGGCCGGGGTCTACCTCATCCTGCGGGTCGCGCCGGTCATGGAGCACACCGCGGCGGCCAAGATGCTCACCCTCATCGGCGGGGTGAGCTTCCTCATCACGGCACTGATCGCCATTTCCCAGAGCAATGCCAAAAAAGTGCTCGCCTATTCCACCATCTCCAATCTGGGGCTCATCGTTGCCTGTGCAGGGGTGAACACCGATGCGGCGGTGTGGTCCGCGATCCTGCTGATCATCTTCCATGCGGTGGCGAAGTCGCTCCTCTTCCTTTGTGTGGGCATCATCGAATACAAGCTGGACAGCCGCGACATCGAGGACATGGACTACCTGATCATGCGCCTGCCCAAGCTCACCGCGGTCATGATGACCGGCATGGCCGGGATGTTTCTGGCGCCGTTCGGGATGATCATCAGCAAGTTCATTACCCTCAAGGCCTTTGTCGAGAGCAATCCGGCCATGGCGATCATCCTGGCCTACGGCAGCGCCGCCACGGTCTTCTTCTGGACAAAGTGGATGGGCAAGATCATCTCCATCAAGCATGGCGTAACCGAGGTTCTGGAGCACCGGGTGAGCCGCTGGGAATGGATCACCCTGGGCATCCTGGCCGTTGCCACGGTGGCAGTCTGCCTCGGCTTTCCGTTCATCTCCTTCCACGTCATCAACCCCTATCTCCTGGAAATGTTCGGGAAGACGCCCGTTGTCGATACCTTCAATGTCCTCATCGTGTTCATCATCATGGTGGGCCTGCTGATCATCCTTCCCCTCGGCCTCCTCTACTATGCCTTCATCAACAAGCACTACAAACGGGTCGGCACCTACCTTGGCGGCGGGAATATCGACAATGTGACCTTTGAAGGGGCCATGGCTTCGACGCAGACAATCGAGCTCAGGAACTACTACCTGACGAAGTACTTCGGGGAAGAACGGTGGTGCAATGTCGGGATTTTTGTTTCGTTGACTTTGATGTTCATCATGTTCGGGGTGGCAGCCCTGTGAAGCGCATGTTACCTAAAGATTCTTTTTTAAGGTTTCTAAAACCAAAACGCCTTGGTTTTTCCTGGCGTCCTTCGCGTCTTGAGCGACCGGAGGGAGCGGGCGGTTCAAAGGTTTCGACGTAGTGCAGGAGCCTCATATGAACGGCATCTACGAGTTGATAAGGTCCTTGAGCATCATCGAACGGATGCTGGCGTTCGTGCTGCTCGCACCGCTGGCGGGGGGGCTGCTGGCCGGGATCGATCGCAAGGTGAGTGCGCGCCTGCAGGGGCGCTACGGTCCGCCGGTGATGCAGCCGTTCTATGATGTCTTCAAACTGTTGCGCAAAGAACGGATCATCGTCAACAAATTCCAGGATTTTCCCATCGTGCTCTTTCTGCTCTTCACCATGTTTTCCGGCGCCCTCTTCTTCGCCGGGGCCGATCTCCTGCTGATCATCTTCAGCCTGGCCCTGGCAGGAACCTTCTTCGTACTGGGCGGTTACTGTGTCGCCTCCCCTTACAGTCACCTCGGGGCGGAGCGCGAAATCATCCAGATGGTCGCCTATGAGCCGATGGTCATCCTCATGGCGGTCGGCATGTACCAGGTTACTGGAAGCTTCAGGGTGGGGACGATTGCCCAGCATCACGCGCCGCTGATCCTTTTTCTGCCCGGGGTGTTTGCCGGCTTTCTGTTCATTCTTACCATCAAATTCAGAAAATCGCCGTTCGACCTTTCCATGTCCCATCACGCTCACCAGGAAATCGTCAGCGGGATCACCACCGAATTCGTCGGGCCCGCGCTTGCCCTCATCGAGATCGCGCACTGGTATGAAACCGTGTTGCTGCTCGGCATGATCTACCTCTTCTTTGCCTTTACTCCCTGGCTGGCCCTCGTCATGGCCATGGCGACCTTTCTTTTCGAGATTTTCATCGACATGAACTATGCCCGCTTCAAGTGGCAGCTCACCTTCCTGAGTGCATGGCTGTTTACGGCCGTGGCCGGGGTGTCGAATATCATCGTTCTCAGCCTGATGCGATGAGAACGCGGAGAAAAAATTATGGGGTGGTTCAAACGTTCACCATGGGTGCTCCATTACAATGCGACCAGTTGCAACGGCTGCGACATTGAGCTGATCGCCAGCCTGACGCCCCTGTATGATCTGGAACGGTTCGGCATCATGAGCACCGGCAACCCGAAGCATGCCGACATCCTGGCGGTGACCGGATCGGTCAACGAGAAGAGCAGACAGGTTCTGCAGAATCTCTACGACCAGATGCCGAATCCGAAGGTCATCGTGGCGGTGGGGATCTGCGCCACGTCCGGCTGCGTGTTCCAGGACTGTTACAACGTGCTGGGCGGGGTCGACAAGGTGCTGCCGGTGGACGTGTATGTGCCGGGGTGCGCCGCCCGGCCGGAGGCGATCATTGACGGCGTGATCAAGGCGTGCGACATCCTTGAAGAGAAATATGCGCAGCGGAAAAAGACCGGACGGTGGCCGTAAGGGCCGTGAAATATCCGAAGAGGTCGAACCCAAAATGCAATTTCTCGCGCAAAGCCGCAAAGGACGCAAAGAAATGCGAAATCTTATGTAGACACAAACCAAAACCATTAGGGTACGCGTCCCCACCTTCAGCAACATTCCGGCCATGATCAAGGTGCTGAAGGGATCGGAGGTCGCCGACGTGCCGAACATCATATTAACCCTGGACCCGTGCATCAGCTGCACGGAAGGTGAGGACACGCCACCATGAAAATTTTCACGATGACGAAAACGGTAACTAAAAACCTGGTCACAGGGCCGGCCACCCTCATGTATCCCCAACGGGAGCGGATTTTTACCGCAATCACCCGGGGGAGGATAGAGAACGCCATCGACAGGTGCATCTTCTGCGGCATGTGCGGCAGGCGCTGTCCGACCTACGCCATCACGGTCACCAAGGAGAGCAAGGTGTGGCAGATCGACCGGCTTAAGTGCTGCATCTGCAACCTGTGCGTCGAGGTCTGCCCGGTAAAGTGCCTCTCCACGGGCAACCATTATTCCCAGCCAGTTGTCGAAAGGCAGATGGGGATACAAAAGGAAAGCATCACAGTTTCTTCTCTGGAAGGCCAGGAAACAACATGAAACATCCTGAATTTCTTTGCGTTCTTTGCTGCTTTGCGCGAGAAACGCATCTTTTTGGGTAATAGAACAAGCCGAGGTGACGTATGAACATGTTCCAGAGGGTGCTCCTGGTCGATCCGTCCACCGGTTTTTACAAAACGAGGAAGTACGGCCTCGACCGCTATTTCGGGCCTGTGGACCTCGGTATCCATCTTGCCGCAGAGTACCGGAGCCTCAATTTCGGTGTCGGCATCTTCGCCGGCTCCATCTTCCCGGGCTCGAACCGGCTGGTGGTGACCGGGTTTTCCCCCTGCTGGCAGGGGTATTACATCAGCTCCATGGGTGGTGCGGGGCTCGTGTTCGACAACCTGGGGATCAACATGCTCAGCCTCGTGGGGAAGGCCCCGGTCCCGTCGGTCCTTGTCCTTAACCGCAACCACGGTGAAGAGATCGAGGTCGAGGTGGTCCCCGTCGACGTGGAGTCCATCTGGAAGGGGAGGCGGACGGGTGTCTACGCCCTCACCGACCGGGTTTACGAGATGTTCGGCTCCCGTTACGCGAACGATCCGCGCATCCTCGTCACCGGTCCGGCGGCCATGCATACCGACGTGGGAGGGATCATGTCGGTCCCCATCACCAAGGGGAAGATCAGCTTCGTCGACACCTGGGCCGGCCGCGGCGGCTTCGGCAGCGCGATGGTACGGGAGCATGGCATCGTCGCAATCATCTACGGCGGCACGATGGTAAACGAGGACTTCCGCGACCACACGGTGGCCGACGAATGGTTCCGGAACAAGTACAACCTGCGCCTGATGCAAAAGGACATGGAGGCGACCAGCAAGTATCGTTACGACGAAAAGCTTCATACCGGCGGCACCTTCGGCGTCAACTACGCCACCATGGGGGGGAAGATCCTGGCCTTCAACTACCGCACCATTTTCTGGACGGAAGAGGAGCGCCAGGCCCTGCATCAAAACTTCGTGATCGATCACTACCTCAGGCAGTTCAACGAAGAGACCATCACCCCCAAACAGCAGGCCACCTGCGGCGAACCATGCGCCGCCGTCTGCAAGAAGATGAGCGGCATGTACAAGAAGGACTACGAACCATACCAGACCATGGGCCCCCTGTGCGGCATCTTCGACCAGCGGGCGGCGGAAAAACTCAACCACCACTGCGACGCCATGGGCTTTGACGCCATTTCCGGCGGGGGCGTGCTGGCATGGCTGATGGACCTTCTGGACGCGAAGGTGTTGACGTGCGAAGAACTCGGGGTCACGAGGCTGCCACGCTGGGAGGTGGCGGGTTTCGATGTGGTAAGCGATTCGATGCACAATGCCGATCTCGGCTGCGAATTGATCGACGCCATCCTGGAGCGGCGCGGTATTCTCGATTTCGGAGAAGGGGTGCGCAAGTGGAGCCGGATCCATTCACGGGAGAAAGGTGTGGCGCTCCATGATCGCCTGGTGTACATCGCCTTCAGCCGGCGGGGATGGATGGTCCCCAACCAGTACTGGGTCGCCGGCGCGCTGGCCCCGATGGCCATCATGGGGAAGTACTACATGATCTACAGCTACGACTTCATCCCGCCCCGGGTCCTGGGGAGAATGTGCGCGGATCGGATGAAGAAGGAACTCATTCTCGACAATCTCGGCACCTGCCGTTTTCACCGCGGGTGGGCGGAGGAGATGCTCCCCGAGGCCGTGGGCTCGCTGTACGGTTGCAAGGAGAGCTTCCTGCGCGCCATCGACGTTCTCGCGAGCCGCCTGCACAGCCGAAACAGCCCGATTTTCTGGGAATCGAAGAGTAACATCGACTATCTGCATACCTTCCTGAAGCGGAAAAAGGAGATCGACCGTGAGCAGGACCCCCGGCTGGAGGAATGGCTCGAAAAGTTCGACCGGGACAGGGTCGAGGCCGCCCGGGAGTTCTGGTATGAGACCCTCAAAGGGATCGACGAAAATCTGCGGGAATTTTTCTGAGGTGGCATTCCGAGCTGGGGGCGAGGCTGGGGCGAGAACGGATGTTCTTTACCCTGGAGCAGGCGGTGGAAACTTTTCAGCGCCGATAACCGTTCAGCGCTGTTTCAAGCTGCTTCCCTGGAGGCCAGCAATGAACGTCGAGTGTCTTCCGGAAGATAATGGACTTGGAACTAACCAATATACCGTTTTACATCTCATCTTCAGGCCATCTTTGCCGCCCCTTCAATCGCAAAATCCTCAGCGTAGCCTTGCTACGCCTGCGGTTTTGCTCAATCAGGAACGACAAACCTGACCTAAATCTGAGCGTAAAACCTGGTATATCAGTTAATTCCAAGTCCCTAAGTGGTGAATGATGAGAATAAGCAACCGTTTAGCATGACGCGGAGAAAGGAGCGATAACCATGAAAGGTGCAAAAAAGGGAAAGGGTAAAGGGGAAAATGAGAAATCCGGTGAAAAGTTGAAAACCAAGGATTATGAACAGGAACTTGCGAAGCTTCACGTGGAGCTGGTCAAGCTCCAGGAGTGGGTCAAGTACAAGGGGCTCAAGGTCTGTGTGATCTTCGAAGGGCGCGACGGCGCAGGGAAGGGGGGGACGATCAAGGCGATCACCGAACGGATCAGCCCGCGGGTATTTCGCGTGGTGGCGCTCCCCGCCCCGACGGAGCGGGAGAAGACGCAGATGTATGCCCAGCGCTATTTGCCGCATCTGCCGGCGGCAGGCGAGGTGGTCATCTTTGACCGCAGCTGGTACAACCGGGCCGGGGTCGAGCGGGTCATGGGCTTCTGCACAGAGGAGCAGGCCAGGCGCTTCCTGGGAGTCGTGCCGCTCTTCGAGAAACTGATGGTCGAATCCGGCATCATCCTCCTCAAGTATTGGCTCGAGGTTAATCCTGATGAGCAGACCCGCCGGCTCGAAGCGCGTATCGACGACGGGCGCAAGATCTGGAAACTATCGCCCATGGACCTCCAGTCCTACAGCCGCTGGGACGACTATACCAAGGCGCGCGACGAAATGTTTGCATCGACCGACACGGCGTGGGCCCCGTGGTACGTGGCGAAATCGGACGACAAGAAACGCGCGAGGCTGAATCTCATTACCCACCTTCTCGGCAAGATTCCTTACGAGGAGGCGCCGCGCGAAAAGGTGAAACTGCCGAAACGGCAGAAAGACCAGAAGTACAAGTCGCCAGATTACCCGTTCAAGTTCATCCCGGAGGTTTTTTGATCTGTATCTGTGTGATAGCGAATATCACGCATATGGGAGGCGCACCATGTCGGTGAGCCACTGGCAGCGATGATGAGCAGGGGCATTGCCGACTTCTTCTCAAGATTGACAATGATAAAACCTGTGATTTAATTAAATTAAATTAATCGGGTGCGCACGCCCTCGCTAACGGGGATTGGGGCGTGAATCCTGCCTGAAGGAGGTTAACATGCCAGTTACAGTGCTTACCCCATCGGTGGAACAGAGGCTGAGGGCGTACCACGAGCTCAGTAACCGCGCCAAGTCGCTGGTAGAGGGTGCTCCGCTGAAACCGACCATAACCATTTCCAGGGAGTTCGGTTGCGAGGCATACCCGATTGCGGAGGAGCTGAAAAAGTTAGTTGAACAGATGACCGGCGAAGAGTGGCTGATAGTGGACATTTCCCTCCTCGATGCAGTGGCTAAAGAGCATAAAATCCCGGAAGAGGTCATGCTTTCCCTGGGGCACAAGCCTCGCTGGCTTGATGACATGTTTGCCACCCTCTCTCCGAAATGGAAGAGCGACGCTGACTACTACCGGCTCCTCTGCGAGCAGGTCGTGTCGCTTGCTACGGCCGGCAACGCCATTTTCGTAGGCCTGGGGGCGGCCATCATCACGAAGACCATGAAGAACTGTTTCCATATTCGGCTGTTTGCTGAACAGGGGTTCAAGGTGCACTCCGTAGCCCGGCGGATGAACATACCAATACAGGAAGCTGAAATCCTCGTCGTGGACCAGCAGAAAGAACGGGACAAGATAATCCGCAAACTCCTGGACGCAGCCGAGAGCGACCCGCTCCTCTACCACATGATTTTCAATAACGGCAAGGCCAGGAACGCGCGGATTGCCAGAACCATCGCCGACTTTGTCCTGAAATAGCCGGGCAAGATGGTCATGGAGGAATTAGCATGTTTATCGAACTAACGGTGATCTATACAGATGGCAAGAAAGATACCGTTAGCGCCTCCAAAATTGTCGAATTGATGAGGTCAAACAGGATTGCAGCCATCCAGTGCGCTGAGGGATGGTTAGAGATCAGACGAAATCAAATAGTGGGATTTACGACCGATTACAAAGGGCCGGAAAGAAGGAAGCCGGAACCTGAAATTAAGAGCATTGGTTAATAAAGGAGTGTCAGGAAAGGTGCCATGAAACTCTATATCGTACGTCACGCAGCGGCCATCGAGAGGAACGCTGAGGTTCCCGAAGAACAGCGCTATCTCACCCCTGAAGGCCGGGACTTAATCCGGAAGACTGCCCGGACGTTGCTGCAAAAAAAGGTAAACCCCGACCTCATCCTCGACCGGGGCCGTGGTAAGCTCGGTTTCGGAAGTGACGGCGACTCCCAAGCCGCTCCCGTCTCCCGCCCCATACAATGGAAGAACCGACATTGCAAGCAGGACGAGAAGTACCGGTAAGACAGACATCGTACGGATCATTGCCATTCCACCTCATCTGTTGTGGCGATATATCATGACGAAGACGATATTTCGTCCCTGCCGCGAAGGTACAATTTCGTTCCCCATGCCACGGAGCGGTCGATGTGCGCCGATTATGCGCTAGTGCACTGTAACATCTAAACCCCCTCCCCAGCCCTCCCCCTCCTGGGGAGGGAGACTAGCGCTCCTCCCCCAAGCGGGGGGAGGTTGGGAGGGGGGCAGGTTGCGAAATATCAAGTGTTACATGGTACTA